>Ga0214542_1012076_pt1 | contig 11427 bp, 5 predicted proteins | sample CNSS1metaG_FD_160096 | JGI IMG/M metagenome (GOLD analysis project Ga0214542, IMG submission 160096) | Root nodule microbial communities from cowpea collected in UCLA plant growth center, Los Angeles, California, USA - CNSS1 | ecosystem: Host-associated > Plants > Roots > Nodule | place: USA...
TATATATATATATATATATATTACTAAACACTTTGTATTTTTTATTTCTTCTAATTGTTCAATTTGTCATGAAATTCATTCGCATCTCTAATATATTTTTTATCTTATCAATTAAATATTTTTTATGTCTCACATTTGAATATTTCTATTATTTTTTAATATTTTTATTTATTTTATATTTTCCTTTCACTTGATAATGCTTAACACTATCAATATAAGTGTGTTAATAGCATAAGTCTTTCATTTACTAAGTAATATAAAAATTTTATCTTCTTTGCTCTATTATTATTAATATTTGTTTCATTACTCTTTTGTTTCGCTAAAACAATTTTGGTTATTTATCAACCATTGTCTATGTTGATATTTGAAAAGTTTTCTAAGATCTTATATTATCCTTAATTATATATTTGTTTTCCTTTATGCAATTTCATTTAATAATCTCTCAAATTGTTTCTAAGACATATTGTTCCTGCAGAACAAACAAGATAAGTTAGGCACAAGCGTTACCTTACCATGTAGTCCGCTATCTCTTCGGTTGGCCTCTCTTTGGTCGATACATGTCAGCTTGAACCCGGGAGGGGTTACCTGCAGAAGAGTCTCCGAAGCTCAAGTAAGTCAAAGCTCTCAGAGAGTCAAATCAGTGATTAATGAATGCGTACCTTTAATTGATGGGGTCCACGTGTATTTATAGAGCATTAATGATGTTTGACCATCCCATGGGCTGGGCCTTGACTTGGGCTCTAGCTAGGGCTTGTGAGTGGGTCAGGGCCCTAACCCAGGCCCTTAAGGTTTATTGGACGCGGACGCTTCCATTATACTGAGTTCATTAGAGTGGTCGGCTTAAGCTCTAAACTTACCAGATATGTTGGAGTAGTCGGTCCAGGCCGGCTATTTGTCTTGATGGCTTATGCTAGTGCAGGTTGTCCCTTTAGATGTTTAGTTTAGGTCGAAAACCGATATAAGTTAGGTTAAGTCGACCTAGGTTGGATACTTGGCTGCCTTGATATACACATTGTTTACTTATTCGATCGAGTTTGGCTAGGTGCGGTACACATACATTTGATAATTTTTTAATATTTTTATTTGGTTTTTATTTTTATCTTGTAGAATACTATTTTGATATATTTTATATAATTATTTTTTATTTTTTAACTCATTATCAATCATACTGTAGTTTTTTCACTATTGTATATATAAATTTTATTTATTATAATATAAAAATTTAATTTAATTTTCATTAATTTATTTTTATCACCATCCAACCTAACTTATATTGAAGTTCAAAAAATATAATATCTATGTGAAAGTTTTATTATTATTAGTTTAATGTTTGTTCTTTGCATAATTTTGATTAAGTGATGTATTATAACTTTTATTAATGTTTAAAATAGATATTCATTATAATTTAAAAAATTGATGTAAAAAAATATTTAAAATATATTTTAATTTTAATATTTTTTCTTATTATATTTCTTAAAAATATTTTAAAATATTATCAACAAATTCCATTAATGTTTGCAAATTTAATAAATGTTTTGGCTCTCATGAAATTTTATTTGGTATTCTAATTTGAAATTTATACAATTATAATTTATTTCTAAATATTTGATATCGAAGGAACAACTCTCCTCTAAATATTGAATATTTGACAATATTATATTTTCTTTACCTTAATTTTATTATTTTATAAAAATTAATTAATTAATATTAAAACAATTAGAAAACGGGTACGAGTATGGGCACGAGGATTATCCGGTTGGGATGGGAATGAGACGAAAGTTTAATACTCATTGGATTTTGGTATGGGGCATGAGGATGAATTTTTTCTATGGAAATGGATATGGGATAGCCAAACCCGTTCCCGCCCCCGGCCTATTACGATCCTTATCTCCAAAATATATATATATATATATATATATATATATATATATATATATATATATATTTAAGACTCTCAATTTATGTTTTTAATAGCATAAACATTTTCTTTACTAGGTAATATATAAAATTTATCTTCTTTACTCTATTATTATTATTATTATTATTATTAATTTTTGTTTCATTTGAAGAATCTTTTTGTTTCGCTAAAACAATTTTCCTTATTTCTCAACCATTAACTATGTTGATATTTGAAAAGTTTTCTTAAAAGTATTTTTCATCTTATCATGCCCTTAATTATTCATTTGTTTTCCTCTATGCATTTTTATTCAATAGTCTCTCAATTTATTTTTAAGACACACATTTGATAATTTTTAAATATTTTTATTTGTTTATTGTTATCATGTAGAATACTATTTTGATATATTTTATATAATTATTTTTAATTTTTTTAACTCATTATAATCATGCTATAATTTTGTCACTATAATTTTATAAATAAATTTTATTTACTATAATATAAAAATTTAATGTAATTTCCATGAATGTTTTTTTATCACCATCCAACATATATTGAAATTCAAAAGATACAATATCTACGTTAAATTTGTATTATTATTAGTTTAATATTTGTTCTTTGCGTGATTTTGATCAAGTGATGTATTATAACTTTTATTAGTGTATAAAAAAGAGATTAATTAGAATTTAAAAATTGAAGTAAACAGATATTTAAAATTTTTTTTAATTTGAATATTTGTTTTCTTTTTTATTTTTTAAAAATATTTTTAAATGTTATCAACTATGTTTCACTAATATTTGCAAATTTAATAAATATTTTGGTTTTCATGCAATTTTATTTGGTATTGTAATGTGAAATGTATGCAGTTATAATTTCTTTCTAAATATTTTATATCGAAGAAATAACTCTCCTCTTAATATTGAATATTTGATATATTATGTTGTCTTTATTCTAATTTTTTATAATTTTATAAAAATTAATTAATTAATATTGAAAGAGTAAGAAAACGAGTATGTGTATAATATACCCATTACTCGGTGGGGATGAAGATGCGATTCAAGTTTAATACTCGTTGGATTTGGATATAAGAATGAAGATATATTTTTTTTCTATGAAGATAAATATAAAATAGCGAAATCCGTCTTTGTCCCGTTACCATTCCTAGTTTTCACCATTTAAAATATGTTTTCGAAACTAGTTCGCAAAGATAGAACGATCCATGAATGATCAACTTTGTTAAGATGCTTTTGGTGCTTGTATATATAACTTAGGCCAATTTTAAATTTCTTTTCAATATGAAAAGGAATTGTGAAATGTTTGGCTGTGTTGGAGGAATGTTAACAAATATAACCAAATTGGAAAACAAAAAAAATGTCTGAGAAACATATTTTTATTAACAATCATATTATTTATTAAACTATTCTATATTATTCATTAAATTGATACTTCTCCATTATTTTAGAATCTATAAATTCTTAAGCAATACGCTCTATTTTTATAGGCAAAATAACTTATTTTAGAAGAGCACATGTTAATCAACTAAAAAAAAATTACCAGTGATGTTAAGCTTGTAAAATGAAAATTTGAATTTTTTCTTGTATTTATTGTGTTGTTATTCTCTTGTATTTTCATACACCGATTTACATTAATTTTGACATGTTAAAATATATTAAAAAAAATTTAATATAACATAATATATTTTGAAGGCTAACCGAGGATGTGGTGGTGGTGAAAGATAAATTTTGACACACTATTTGAAACGAAGGTGAGCAATTGTTTGAGTTTTGATTTTTTTTTAGTCAATTTTACCTTTTCAATTGTGCAGTATGATAATATTAATAAAAAAACTTTTGAATTAAGAATCTAAACTTTCTAAAAATACACAATCTAAAAAATCGAAAGTATTTATTGAATTATACAATCAAAAAAATTTCCCAAGAATAAAATTTGGAGTAGAGATTGAGAAAAAAGTGAGTAGTAAAAGAGAAAGAGAACAATGAATAACAGTAGTTTTAAGTGTAATTTGGTATTTTACAACCTATATGAGGTGCAAACGAAAGTTATGGTGGTGAAAAAATAAACACCGTTAAAATAGTATACAATCATTTGATGCGTGTGTATCTCATAAACTTTTATTTTTTCGAAATAGGCCTATTATTTTGGTTTTTAATTCCTAAGAAAGTTTTGATTTTTAATCCTTATAAACAAAGTCACCCTTAAAAAATTTGAAATAATTGTTACAAAATACAAAAGAAAAGGTTTTAATGTCAATAAAATAATTTTCTTTGTTTTCATCCTTTTAAAATTCAAAATCACTAACTAACTGTAATCTTCAACATCCATATTAGATAGATAAATAACAAATTATATAAGTTTAAAAAGCTTTTTCTAAAGGGTATATACTACTTAAGAGGGTGATCATGAATTAGATTTTTAATGATCCAATCCACATTCATTTTAGATCCAAATCCATTTTTTCAGATAAAGTAGATTGAATTTTTTTAAAATCCAGATTCAAATATTTGGATCAAGTTTAAATCCATATCCAAATATTTGGATCAAGTTCAAAATTCAAAATTTATTTTTCATAAAATAAATTTAAATTTGGGCTAGTTTGTTTCAACTTTTAGTCTAACCTAACCAAAAATATAAACTGAAAATTTGGATTGGATATTTTGGATATCCATTTTGAAAATCTAGATTTAGAGAATGGATATCTAATCCATAAAATATATAAAATGTATATCAGATTGATATCCACATCCAATAAAATGAATTTTAAATGGATTGGATTTTTAATAAAATGGATATTAAATGCATTGGATCAAAGAAAAAATGGATTGAATCATGAAAATTGAATTTTTTTGTCCACCCTTACTACTCATGACTATCACTTGATTTGTTGTTTAATCAGAGACACGACTTAAAATTATCATTTGACTTCTCGCTCAACAAATCAACAGTGTGATAGTGCGATCAAAACAATAATTTTTAATTTTAGAAAAATAAAGAAGACAAAAGTTATAAGAACCAAAACCAAAACTACATATTACAGAAAATAAAAGATAATTAAATCTTTAAAATATTTGAAATTGTTTTTTTTTAATTCTAACTCAACCTTTTGGATTTGATTCAAAATTATTGTAACCTGAGTAATTATTTCAAAATGATGACAACAATCTTTTATGGTAGTGGTTTCTGTATAAACTTTTGTTGTCTTAAATTTTTGTTGTTTTAGGAAAAATTTAGTGGCAAATTTCAAAGTGAGTCATTCTAATTCCCACATGCTAAACTAAAATTGAGTTAACTCAACTGATTTACTTATTGGTAGATTAGAAATTTTGTAATCCAACTTAATCTACCACAAGTTTATGCATTAGGCAGATTGACATGATTTCTTTTTTAGATTTATTTTATATATTTATTGTAGTACAATTAAAGTAGATTATCTTATCATCTATTTGTAATTGTACAATCAAAATGTTCACCTATTTTGTCACATATTAATATAAATATATAAGTGAAAATCAAATTGTCAACCTATAATATAAATGGCAAAATAAATAAATTACGCATTTAAAGCATTCAAACAATCTTTAACAATACTCTAATTTTTAAAACTATCTAATTGTCAACCTACATTACTAGTAGTAAATAGTTATAATAAAGAAATGATTAAAAGATGTGAAAGGGTTGTTGGTGGATTACATATATGTTAGCATACATAGACCCATGTTTTAGGCTCATTTGCTTGTGGCTTATAGGGTTAGCTTTGTGTGTATATATAACACACTTCTTCTAACATTTTATACATACTCAGTAATATACAATCTCATTCTTCTTATATTTCTTTGTTTTCTACATGTTATCAAGAGCCTGGTTCACAAATTTTATGATTAAGAATGAATTCTTGCATTAGTTCCTCTATCCTAAACCCTTGACCCTATGCTCTAAGTCTCTTTTGCAAATTTTATGATTGAGAAAGGATTCTTATTGTAGTTCCTTTTTCCTAAACCCTAAACCCTTACTTAGCCCTAAGCCTTAAGTCTCTTTCGAAAATTGTATGATTGAGAAAGGATTGTTGCAATAGTTTCTTTTTCCTAAACCCTTAACCCGAAGCCCTTAACCCTAAGTCCTAAGTCTCTTTCGCAAATTTTATAATTGAGAAGGGATTGTTGCAGTAGATCTCTTTCCTAAACCCTAAACCCTGAACCCTAAGCATTTTTTGCAATTCAGTAGGCATTTCACTAGGTATTTGCAATCATATACTATTGAGATAATATTTTGTTTTGTTCGTTGCTTCTGCTGTGTAATCATCTAATATTGGGATCATATTATGTTTTGTTCGTTGCTTCCGCTGTGTGGTTCGCATTTCTGTTTTATATTCGATTTATTAGGACAACTCGTAAAGATCATCTCAGCCTGCATTTGGTGCTACAAGCACTCTTGCATTTGGTGCTACAAGCACTCTTGCATTTGGTGCTACAAGCACCCCTGCATTTGGTGCTACAAGCACCCCTGCATTTGGTGCAACCAACACTCCAACATTTTTTGTGCTTCAAGCACTCTTGCATTTGGTATTGGACTTTTGGAAATACTAGTATTAGCTCTATGTCTTGAATCAGTTCAAGAAATCAATAGTTGCAACCTCTATTGCACATTTATCTTCGTTTCGTTGGTCTTCTTCTTTATTTTTTTATTTATGGCATTCTCGTTTATGTGTCTACATCTCATTTAAAATATTTAGTGTCTATTGTAGTCTTAAGTACTTTTGACAATTATGATATTTCTAATTATAGTGGTTGTAAATTGACAAAAGTTTTTGATTTATGCTTTCGTTTATTTTTATTTGACAAACTCTCAATACATTTAGCCATAACATTGTGACTTTGAGGGGGATGTTAGCATACATAGGCCTATGTTTTATGCCCATTTACTTGTGGCTTCTAGGGTTAGCTTTGTGTATATATATAGCACACCTCTTGTAACATTTTATATATACTCACTAATATACAATCTCATTTTTCATATATTTCTTTGTTTTCTACAATATCAACATACCTACAACTTGACATAAACTAGTTTAACCTACAAACTAAGTAAGCTGGGTTCAAACAAATTATATTTTTTTCAACTTAACCCAACTCGAACCAATGATGACTTAGGTCAACTCATGGATTTGAACCATTTTGACACCTTTTAAGACATAGGCTACTACGACAAGAAAATTTGTATGAGTGCTTTTCAGCATTTATTAATGCTAATCATCACTAGAATACAATTTTAAAATATATTATATGCAATTTAGTAACCGGTCAAAATGAATCATCATCTTTGTCGTAATATATAAATTAGTCTACTTCAATTTCTAATCAACATAAAGATCAACTTAGAGTTTGTGGTGAATGATTTTATATTTAAATTAGTGTGTAGCTTGATTAGTTATTAGGAGATAGATAATTGCACTCTTTACAAGATCATAAAAATTTCATGCTATAAAGAAATAAAGGTAAACCAAAAGGGGAAGATAATGTAAACTCAAAAATACAAAAATGCATTTTGTTGCATTCAAGCAAGGAACATTTCTTACTTGTTCTTGATATGCAAAGTCTTATCACATCCGTAAACTACTACTCATTAGAGTTCATTCTTGACACTTCGAAGAAAGGTAACCTATGTATGAACTCATCAATTGATGGATCAAAATATAAAATAAACTACCTCTTTCCATGTATTGATAGACCAAAAGCATGCACTGATTGTGGAGGAAAAAGTCATGGAGCTTTTAAAAGAGGATATTGTGGCCATTGCAATAGTCTTGGATGTATTAAACCTGAAATCTTATTACGAGAAAGGTAAATGATCACATGATTGGTCACACTATAAATGAATAAAGGTAAACCAAAAATACCAAAGAAATTGTTCATGTAAACTAGAAAAACAAAATGACCTAAATTTTTGGCATTTAAAGAAGGATAAATTCTTACTTGTCTAAATATGCAAAACATTGTTACTTCCCTTAACTTTGGCTCACTAGACTTCATTCTTGAAAATTGGATGAAAGATGAAATATGTCTTGACTCATCACTTGATGGATGAAAATTTCATGGAAAGGCAAATTTAATGGGAATTTGAAACTAGAGAGTTTCTCAGTCACTTGCTGCATTGATGGCCTCAAGTTTGGTTTCAAGCACAGACATGATAATGCTACATTTATCACAAGATTTATATCTTGAGCATCTTTCTTAAGAGGAAGAGGAAGACGTGAATCCAAGAGATCTTTCACCAACATATTTTGAGTAGTTGGGTTTGATGAAGCTGATATTAGCTCTCTAGGATGTTTTCCCATTAATGTTTCCATAGTCACCACCCCAAAACTAAAAACATCACATTTTTCTGTCACTCTTAATGTATAAGCAAGCTCTGTTGTTGACAAAGAAATAAACAAAGTTAACTCAACTTATCAAAATATATTATTACGCCATTTATAAAAAATATTGCGGTTTTTGTAATAGAAAATGACATTCACCTGGGGCAATGTAGCCATAAGTCCCAACTACCAAGGTTTGATTTGAAGAATCAGGATCAAGGAGTCTAGCTGTGCCAAAGTCTGAGACATAAGCCTCTAATTGTGAGTTTAATAGAACATTGCTACTTGTTACATCTCGATGAACAATTGGTGGGCTGCAATCATGATGCATGTAGGATAAAGCCTTTGCTATCCCTTTAATGATATTCACCCTCTTACTCCAATTCAGCTCCACAGCTTCAACCTCGTTATTCAAAATATAAAATAGACTACCTCTTTCCATGTATTCATATACAAGAAACATACACCGGTTGTGGAGGCAATAGCCATGAAGCTTTACGATATTTTTATGACGGATTTCTGTTAACATCTTCACCTCATTCCGAAAACTTTTGTCAAATGATGGGTTTTGAGATTCCACACGGTGGAGCTTTTTTAACGCAACAATATTTCCACTGGGTAGTTGTGCTCTATAAACACTGCCATATGCGCCAGTCCCAATACAGTACTTGAGGTCAAAGTCTTGGGTTGCTTCAATGATATCCTCAAATGCAATTTTACCATCATAGTTCCATATAGAAAACAAGTCTCCATTCTTTGTTGCTATTCCTTCACACTTTTTCTTAGGCTTACATCTTGAGAAATATAATATTGAAAGGAGTAATAAAAGAATGAAGAAAATGATAGGAAGAACAATTAACATGATCACGGGCTTACTTTTCCTAGTTTGAGGATTTGTTTGGTGGAGCAAGTGGCAGTATGTGAAATTGGGCATGTGGTGATCATTAATTAATGAGTCTTCATGAAAAAAACAGTAGTTTGGTACCTTTGATACTGAGTCAAGATTTTGTGAGAAATCAAAGGAATTGTACGAAAGGTTTATGTATGATAGACTAGCAAGTTCCTTATGTACTTTACCTGAGAGATTATTATAACTGAGATCTAATCGACTAGGTTCAAAGCTCCATAATAATGGAATCTCACCAACAAGAAAATTATGACTAAGATTAAGGTCATTTACACAACCAAATTGAGAGGTTATGCTTCCATTGAATAAGTTATGGCTCAAATCAACTATTGTAGCATAGGGACATCTCATGGTTTCTAAAGGGATCCGACCACATAATTGATTTGACGAGAGATATAAAGAGGACATTTTGTCCATTTGCAAAAGTTTTGGAGGTAATATTCCTGAAATCTTGTTATGAGAAAGTTGCAAAACTTCCAATTTGGACAAATTTCCTAATTCCTCTGGAATGTGACCTTCTATTTGGTTAGAATCAAGGAAGAGATGTTTCAAATTCCCCAAACGACCCAAAGTAGGAGGGATTGAACCACTGAGAGAATTATTTGAGAGATATAATCTTTGTAAACTTTTCAAATTTCCAAATTCTACTGGTATAACACCAATAATTTGGTTGGCTTGAAAAAAGAAGTTTGTCAAGCTTTCTAGTTGACCCAAATTAGGAGGAATTGAACCTGTGAGTAAATTATTGAAGAGATATAAGTCTTGTAATTTTGTCAAATTCCCGATTTCTGTTGGAATGCTACCTTCAAGATCGTTTGAATCAAGATAGAGACCGTACAAACTCTTCAAATTACCCAATGTAGAGGGGATTGAACCAACTAGAGAATTCCTAAAGAGAGATAAAGCTTGCAATTGTGTCAAGTTGCCAAGTTGCGGTGGTATTGAACCTGCAGTTGGATGAGATGAAGAAGAAAGGGGCAGTTAGATTCTCCAATTGACAGAAATTGTAAGGGATAATGCAATGAAGAGAATTAGAAGAAGTTACCATGGAGATGATTGTTAGCCAAGACGAGATGGGTAAGGTTAGTAAGTGTGGCTATTTGTGTGGGGATGGTTCCTCTAAGACCCATTCCATATAGATACAAAGTGACTAAATTGGGGAAGGCAGTGACGTTCAACTTCTGAATCCAAAGCAATTCTTTTGATGGAGTCTTCATGCGCCAACTTTGAATAGCAGTAACAGTTCCAGCTTCATTGCAAGAGATACCATCCCAATCACAATGGTCAGAGATATTACGGTAATCATTCCACCAACCGGTGTTGAGCAAAGCCTGTCGTTCCTGATTGATGGAAGAAGGAGGGATGGTGGGAGATGCTAGCTCAGGCATCATACAGAAGGCCATAAGCACCAAACTGCAAACACACTTTCTCATAATTCATTCATTCATATCCAAATATCTATTTCTTATAATGCAATCGGCATTTGGTTGGAATGCATATATATATTAGTGCCCATTCCAAACATCCTTTCAAAATTCTTCTTAGCCTTTTTAAGATTTTGAGATTAATGAAATGATTACTCTAATTTACTCTAATTTTGACTGTAATTGTTTTTGTCTTCGGTCTGAAACTAAACATATATACTCATTCATTCTCGTATTATGAATTTATATTTCATCATTATTTTATCAAATAGTAAATTATTATTATCTATAATAATATATAAAAAGAATACTTTTTTTTCTTCCACATTTTATATTTTCACTTTTATTTTTAAATATTATTTTAAAAATTAATTATTTTATAAATAATTCATCGTTATTCTAACCATATTTTCTCAACTGTTATTTTAAAAATATTTTTTATTTTTAACAATTATTTTAAAATTATCTTTTTATACATATTTTATTTTTTTAATTAACATCTAACAATTATTTTAAAAAATTAATTATATATTTTATATTAACTATATATTATTTTAAAAATTAAAAAATGTAAATATAAGTGATCACGACCGTGTATTCGCTGGTTATTATTATTTTGTTTACTTTTTTGCGTTTTAAATAACTAAAGATTTTATTTAAAAAATTACAATATTCAGTTCTTATTTATAAAATATTGTATAGTGAAAATAGATGAAGATTAAAGAATACTTCAACATAATAAATTATTAACATATAAAATTACTTTAATTACAAAAATTAAATAAAAGGAAATAATTGAAGATTAAAAATATTTTAACAAAATCAATTA
>Ga0214542_1012085_pt1 | contig 11414 bp, 5 predicted proteins | sample CNSS1metaG_FD_160096 | JGI IMG/M metagenome (GOLD analysis project Ga0214542, IMG submission 160096) | Root nodule microbial communities from cowpea collected in UCLA plant growth center, Los Angeles, California, USA - CNSS1 | ecosystem: Host-associated > Plants > Roots > Nodule | place: USA...
AAAAAAAAATAAAAAAAAAAAAAAAAAAAAAAAAAAAAAAAAAAAATATATATATATATATATATATATATATATATATATATATATATATATATTATATAATTCTCCATGTAAACATATTTCTTCTATTTATCATATATCTCACATTTATCATATTTTCATAAATCCTAAAAAGTTTCTAACACCCCTAATATTTCATATTGTAATTATATGACTCATAATATTCATATTGTAATTAGATGACTTTTAAATTTTCATAAGTCTGCATCTCAATTAAGTTCGTATCAAATTTTTCATATCAAAATGTGAACTTAAGTGAAAGTTTACTGAACTTAATAGACAATGAGTATTTTAATAATTTAAACGAAGGACAAAGAGATGATGAGGACGAATATTATAGTGAGTATGGGGATAGGGACGGGACAAATATGTACATTTTCATTCCTATACTCATACCCATATCCAATTGAAAATATCGGGTATTCTCCATACCCATACTCATACTCAATCAATGTAAAAATTTTCCATCAAAATGAAAACGAGTTCAAACAATACTCATGGGACGAGTTTACTAAATACAATAGTATAATATTTATAGAAATTTTTATCTTAAGTAAAATCACATTAATAATTATTAGATTAAAATTCATTTAATATTATAGTTATCTATGAATTAATTTTTGTACACTTCTATACGTAGTAATTATTTCCATATCCGAACAAATAATACTGCCTCGGCGAGTATTTCATGGTGAGGGTCCTGGTCCCTTCTTTATTGTTGCATTTATGGTTACTTTAAGTGGATTTTAATGACGGTGCACAGTGATGGATGGTGGTGCATATGTTGTGTTCACTCCGAGAGAGATTAGAGAAGCATAATTTTTTATTTAGGTGTTCACTTCTAGCAATTTGAGAAAGAGAGAATGGAAGAAATAGGGGATTGTCTTATTTTCTGATCTCTCTTTATGTGGAATGATTTAAAGGTGATTTGAGAAAAAATACTACTATGCTCTAGATTTATTTTTCCTTCTTTTAATTCACGTTAATACTCCAAATTTTTAAATAGTTTATAAAAAAAATTGAAGAAGTAAATATATTGATTTTATTATTATTTTATTAAATTTTTTTTAAATTTCTTTATTTAAATATTTTTTATAAAATAAATTAACTCATCTAAATATAATTTTAGATTACTTTTAACATCAAGGACAATTTGATAATCTTATTTTCATTTCAATTAAACTTAATTTTTAATTTATCACATTAATCAAATCAATCAAAAAATTTTGCAAACTTTACAGTAAACATTCGCTTAAGTCCACATTTTGATCTTGAAAGTTTAATGCAGATTTAATTGGGTTGCGGATTTATGAAATTTTAAGAGTCATAATACAATTTAAAATATTATGAGTCATATAATTATAATATGGAATATTATGCATGTTGGGAATTTATAGGGATTGTGAAAAGATGAGAGATATGATAGATATAAACAATATGTTACTGGACGAACTTATTATTTTATTTTATTTTATTCATATACTTTCTCTATATATAACAACTTTTTATTTTATTCATATACTCTTTCTCTATATATAACAAAATATAAAATATAAGTAATTGGTTTGCATGAAGTAGGAGTTGGCCCAACGCGATGTTATTTTCAAATCATTAGATAGTATTATCTATCTTAATGTTAATGAATGAGTTGACCAACGCGATGTCATCTTCAAATCATTAGATAATGTTATCTATCTTAATGTCAAAGAATGCACCCTTAACTTTTTATGTTTCATTATGTTTTAATTTTTAACAACATTAAAATATAATTATTTTATTATTTATTTTTTTTGTCAAATAAATTATCAATTACAAAATGAATAATACTTATGAATATTTTTATCTTCTAAATAAAGTAAAAGTGTAATAATAATTATTAAAATTAAAATTATGATTCATTTAATATTACAATTATTTATAAACTTTTACAAAATTCAATATTTATTAACTTATCTTAAATACTGTCCTTAACGCACCAGTTAGCGTAATGGATAACATGACCTATTTTTGAAACATGCAAGTGCTAACATTTTACATTACGTGAATTCCCAATGACAAAGTTGTATTCCCAACAATCCAATTTGAAGTTATATGAGAAATTGTTCCGATTGGATCCTGAAAAAATCTTCCGTGCTCATTAATCAACGGTCATCAATCGAGAACCTCCAATCTGGAAGATGTGAATAGCAATTCTGGATTCTGTTTTCAAAATGTGTAGTGATTTTTTTGATTTTGAAAATAATTTTCTAAAATATATATAAAAAAAAGAAAAGGTTCTATAGTACCTATTTCAAAATGCACAAACAGTTTTCCTAGTAGATTAACAAAAGTTGAGGAATATTGGACTTAATATCAGATGAGGTGGACATGTTTTTAGGTATGAATGTTAGTGATGGAGTTTATCTGTGTCAAATACGACCCATCCAAAAATGAAATAATACAAAGGGATTATAATGATACCTTCACAGAATGAGGTAAAGTATATTTTTTATAATTATTTCATACATTTGAAAAAAGAATAGTATTTAATTATGTTGTAATCTAATTTTAAAAGTCTTTGCTACCCAAAATGACTTATTTATAGGAGTTCAAGGGATTTACTTTATGTTTGGCTTTGTTATTGTGATATGAAGTCAGATACATTAAATAGCAAATGATAAATAAATATGTATTGTAAAGTTGTGAAAAAGAGGATAAGTATAGAAGATACTAGTCTTTGCAAACAATAAGTAGTGAATTTAGGAGATGTGATTGTACATTTATACCGTGAAGAAAGGAACATGTGTATAATATAAAGTGTGATATTGAAGAACCAAAAGAGGTCTTAAAATTGAAATGTCACATCTAAAGAAATTTATTTGAGTGTAACATGCATATTCATTGTCTTAAATCCAATTATAGTTCAAAGGCATATATTTTTGGAAACACCTTAAATTAGTTAAATCATTAAATATAGTATTGTTGATCGATAGTATATGCCACACTAAAAGGTATAGGTTGTAGGATGAATTCTTTGTTGAATTAATCTTATTGGAATCTAAACATGAAAACAAATGTGTTTGTGCTCTTGAAAGACATGGAAGATTCTATTTTAGAGTTGTTTCACTCCGTGAAGTTTTGGTCACCGATAAAGATGCAACGTTAATAATGCAATTGTAATTGTGTTTCTTGGGGAACCTTCTATGTTACCTTTACATACACAAAAATGTCAATGTCAAAGCAAAGTGTAAGGTCGGTGAAATACTTAGAGGTGTCGGAGCAAGTGAAGGATGTGCGCGGAAAGACAACAGGGTGTACTTTGAAAGTACTCATATTATTAAAGAATGTATTTTGGCAAATGTAGATCTTTACACGTGTCCAATTCGATATATATCAAAAACATAGAAAATCACTTAAATGGCCTAGTTTTACTCCCGATGCATCTCATATGTTGACCTTAACTGGACTCGTGATAAATTGGAAACAAAATTATTGGAAATGCAATAAGTAAAACTCCTCTTAGTATAAGTCATGTAAAGGAAGAAGGAAGAATCTGTACAAAATATGTACGACTACGCACAAAATGTTTGGTGAAAATAATTCAAAGAGAGATTGTTTACTGATTTATTAGAATCTTGTTCAATACATAGAGTACAATGTTCCATTATAAAAAGAAAAAAGTAAAACATGATAAAACAGAATATTTGATAATAATAAAAAAGAATCAAATATATGATATTTTTATCAATATAATTAAAAGTAGAAGATATATAATATCTTTATCACCTCCTCTCAAGGTGAGCATGAAAATTGTAAAGTCTCAACTTGGAAGTAACAATCTGGAAAGCAGAAGGATGTAATGACTTAGTAAATATATCAGCAGATTGACTTGTAGAAGGAACATGGAGAAGATGGATAAGGCCATCAACAAGCTTTTGTCAAATAATGTGACAATCAAGTTTTATATGTTTGGTTCTTCCATGAAAAGTGGGATTCTTAGCAATGTGAATAACATAATTATTGTCACAAAAGGGCAGTGTAGGAAGTGGGAACAGAAAAATACAAATCCTGAAGAAGGTATTGAATCCATTATAGTTCACATGTCATGGATTTCAATGCACGATACTCAGCCTTAGAAGAAGACCGTGAAACAGTGGTTTGTTTCTTAGACTTCCAAACAACTAAAGAGGTGCCTAAGAAAACACAATATCTAGAAACAAAGCTTCAGGTAGTGGCACATGTTGCCCAATCAGAACAGAAAATGCCTGAATTTTAAGAGATGTGTTGGATTTGTACAAAACGTCATAGCCTAGCCATGAGCATGTTTTAAGTACCGAATGATCTGTAAAGCTTGTTGCATATGTGGTCACACAGAGAAGAAACAAACTAGTTGAGTTGTTGGACAGCAAAACTAATATCAGACTTGGTGTTAGTCAAGTAAAGTAATCATCCAATTAGATGCCGAAGGAAAATGGATCTAGTAGAAGAGCTCCCTCATCGGCATGAAGTTTGATAGAAGGATGAGATGGCGTTGGTGCAGGTTTACATCCAAGGATCCCTGCCTCTGAAATAAGATCCAAACAATATTTCATTTAGTTCAAAACTAATCCATCAAGAGAACCAGTAACTTCAAGGCCCAAAAAAATTATTTGAGAGGGTCAACTCAAGATCTTTAATATGAAATCTAGAATGAAAATGAGTTTTTATAGTATTAATTTCAGTAATGTTATTATCAGTGAGAACCACATCATCGACATAAACCAATAAATCAGTAATAACAAAGGTAGATTTCTTGAGACAAAGTAGTCAGTAGAGCTTTGTATGTAGCCAAGAAGAAATAACTCTAAAGTTAATTTTTTATTCTAATTATGACTGGCTTGTTTTAAACTATATAGAGACTTGTTAAGCTTACAAACAAGATTTGCCGGAGGAAGAGAAATACCATGTGGAGACTTCACATAGATCTTTTCATGTAACTCTCCATTGGGAGAAGTGTTGTCAACATCCAACTGATGAATAAACCAATCACTAGCAATGGTCAAGGCTAAAAGGATGTGTATAGTAGTAAGTTTGACAACAAGGGAGAAGGTTTCAAAATAATCAAGCTCCTCGGTTTGAGTAAAACCCTTAGTCATCAATTGTGCTTTAAAACTATCAATTGTGCCATTTGGTTTATGTTTGAGTTTGTAAACCCAGTGGCAACCAATTGGCTTGATGCTAGAAGGAGAGGGAACTAAAGTCCAAGTTTGGTTTATGTCAAGAGCATGTAAATCAGCATCCATAGCTTATTTCCAGCAATCATGTTGAACAACTTTTTTGAAGGAGAAAGGTTTCGTTTGGGCAAAAATATCATGACAAAAGGCAGTATGGTCAAGAGAACAATTATCATAAGAAATAAAAAAAATGCATTGGATAAGGTGTGGAAAAAGTAGAGCATGAAGTGGAAGCAACACCAATATAATATTGATCTAAGTATCGAGGTCTATTTTTCACTCTGTGAGAAGTTCTAAGACCAGGATCAATAACTTCAACATTATTAGAAACAAGACTAGTAGTAGGGTCCGTAGTAAGGTCATTGGCATGTGAAACAGGTAAAGCTGAAAAATCATACATGCTAATATCACAGGAATGAGAATCATCTATGATGCACCGATACTTAAACTTGGGTCACGTATCCGTGTTTGACATGTATCGTGTCCGATACTTTACCGATACTTATCAATGAAGTATCTAATTTATAAAGTCGTAGTACAATACAATAAAATTTTTGAATAATGACCAATTTTAGTGAAAAAGTAATTATTCACTATATAGTGACCAAATTGAGAACTAAAATGGTTCAAAACAATTATAATTGGTCTCTAAATTGATAATTAAAATAGTTTCAATTATGAATTGGTTTCTAAATTGGTCACTAACATTAGCTATCAGGTTTTGACTACCAAAATAATTAATCTCTAATTAGGAAATTTGGATTTACACAATAACAATCATATATTTATTTGTTTGTAAGAATTATTGTACACTTTTTCAATATTCATATATCACGTATCTATCACGTATCCTATTATTTTGAAAAAAAATGTATCAACGTATCAGATACTATCATATCCGATACATGTATCATATATGTGCATCATAGAGAATCATAAATAGGAGCAATAGAGTTATCAGATGACAAAGAGAATGAGTAAGAAAAAATATTTTCATGAAACATAACATTCCTAGTCACAAAAATAGACTTGGCGTGAAGACTATATAAAACATATCCTTTTGTTCCAGATTTATAACCAAGAAAAACACATTTTAAGTTTCGGAAATCCAATTTAGTTCGTCCAGTAGTGGCAGAACTAGCATAAGGCAGACAACTAAAAACTTTTAGATTAGAAAAATCGGGTTTAGTAGAATAGACCAATTTATAGGGAATTATTGAGAAAAGGAGTGTGTTTAAAAATAACAACTTTATAAATTGAATTATAAAATTTTAAATAAATATATTTATTTTAAATTGTTTTAAAATTTTATATTTAAATTTATAAAGTTTTTATTTTTAATATAACTCTAACATTTATCTATAAATTTTATATATATATATATATATATATATATATTTAAATAAATTTTAATGCAAAATATACATTTAAATAAACTTAATTTTGTAAATTTTATATTTAAATTTATAAAGCTTTTATTTTTAAAACAACTCTAACATTTATCTATAAATTATAGATATATAAATATTTAAAAAAAATTTAAATAAATATTAATGCAAAATATACATTTAAATAAACTTAATTTTGTTAAAAATACCAATTATAATAAAAATATCATTGTAAAATTTATATAAAAAACAAATTTGGTACTGGGATGAAATTAATTCAGTTTTGAAAAAATTTGGACCAAATTGAGACAAAATAACAGGGACTATATTGAGACTTTTCACATCCAATAGAGACATGTGGCACAAAGTCAGCTTGGCACGTGTCAATTTTTATTTTTTAAAAAATTATGAAAAAAAATTAAAATTAAAAAAAAAAAAAAAACACTTGCTGACACGTGGTACATAGTTAACCATGTTAGTATACTACTAAGGAAAAAATGATTTAACCAAAATTTTAATAATATCTTTGTCTTTTCTTGAAGGAATGTCAAAATAATAAACAATGTATAGTGGTTTTTAGGAATCTAATATGTTTATAACCATATAATTGTTCTTTGATGTTCCTATTTACTTGTATAAAATAGAATTATCCTTTAATTATCACATGTTAAAAAAATTGAAATTAACCTCTTTCTGAAATGTTAGTTTAATTTAGCCCTCCAACTTTAAAAACGCGTGAATTTAGTCATTTTAACTCAATTTTGTTCAGTTTATGTGATGTTTCAAATACATTTCATGATAATATTTGATTTGTTTACACTGTTTGCACATTTTTGCTTCAATATTAGTTGAGAAACGTGTCTGAAACGTAAAATAAACTTAATAAATTCATGCATTTTTTAAGTTGAAAGACTAAATTGGACAAAAATTTTGAAGAATAACTAATTCCAATTTTCATTTACATAACCGTATATAAATTATAGTTTAATAGTATTTTTGTCCTTATATTTGTAGTTGTTGATGAGATTAAGGGACTATTATGGTCTTCAGTTTCAGGAAGGATATTGACGTCATACTAAAAAAAATACGAGAAGGTGAATGATAAGTCATGGGTATGATCATCACAGGTTACCCTACTAAGATCAAATTTGAGATTCATATAACTCAAAACTTCACAAAACTCTCACAAAGAGAAAACTCAATATTTGGATAGAATTCTAACATATCAATTGAGGTCCTCCTAACTAGTGTCCTTAGAACACTAGTTAAGGATAATTAATATTGAATTTTACAAAAGTGCATAGTTAATATTAAATGAATCTTGACCTAATTATTATAAATGCAATTTTACTTTATTTAGAGGACAAAAATGTCCATAAGTGATACATCGTTATAATTAAAAATATATTTAAAGCACATCTATAAAAATTTAAAAAATAATTAAATAATAAAATAACTATATTTTAATATTGCTAAAATTTAAAATATAATTAAACATAAAAAATGAAAAATAATTTGAAGTAGTGGCAAAAGATATTATGAAGAAAGAGAACATTTTTTCACATGAAAGTGCAATATTTTCATCACAAAAAATTTTCAAAAAGACTATAAATTTCAAAGAATTGTTTTTTTTTTTTTGAAAAATTGAACACAATACCTTTCAAACGTTTCAAGATCCTTTCATTCTAGTAGAGGCCATAGAAAGTCTGAGATGTTTATTTTATATTAAAGATATTGTTCAGAAATTATAAAGAATACTTTTATCTTTAAATTAATTATTTTAATTTTCAAATGTAAAAATGATAAAATCAAATATCATTAATTATATCTTAATCAGTTACCGCCGATTAACATTCTCCTATCAATTATATTACAAGTATTTCCTTCTATAACATGAATTCCAACACGATTGTCTACATTCCAAATTAATTTTTAATAATTAATATTTAATACTCATTAATGCCGCATTATATGAATCATTATTTTATATATTTAATTAAAAAAATTACAAAGAAAATTCAAAACTCCCTTCAAATATCAGTAAGGATTTACTACTTTTATTTATATTTTACTTCCAATATTTTTTAAAAGATTTAAATGTGATTTTTTTAATTGATTTGCATTAACATCATTCTTCCCATTTCGTTCTTGAAATTGAAAAATAAAGACGTAAAAATAATGGTGACGGTATTAACAAATGTCAATTCATCATTTCTAAATAACGTGACGTTAATATAAGGGAAGAGATGTAAAATATTTAAAAATAAATAAATAACCACATTAAATAAAAAATATTGAATGAGTGTTACAAATATAAGACTAAAAATGCTATTAAACATAAATTGAAAAGAATATTTTTTCATGAAAAATGTTATTTTGTGATATGCATGCAAAAGACGTGAATCTTATTATTATTTTTTAAATATATAAAAAATAGAAAGTCTAGAAATATTTGGATAAGCATTTTTTTTTTTAGAATTTTAGCTCCAAAAATTATTTTATTAAATTAACATCATATATATATATATATATAATATACTTTTAGATAAAGATCATTGAATATTATACAAAAGTGAAAGTTGCTTCCACCAACAGTGCTTCTTTTTTATTAAATTACTCACATTAAATTCTGGAAATATTAAACCATAAGAAATATATATTTATTGTTTGGCTCAAAGTAAATATTGATGATGTAGATAGGAGTTGTTTTGATTTGCCTTCATGTATTAATATATTAATATGTGAGTAATTTTTCAACTTTTTTGAGATGCAAACTTTTATTTATACTGAATTTACGAGGACAATTTATATTTTAGAGCATGTTTAGAGTAATTTTTCTTATGTCATGTGATTTAGATAACGAGTGATTCCTTAAAGTCTATAAGAGTGATGTTATGAGATAGAACTTTATAAGGCTTAACATGACTTTGGTAAGGTGAAAGCTGCTTCTATCAACATTGCCTTTTTTTATTAAATGTAGTCAAATATTAAATCATAAAAACTATAAATATTTTATACATATTTAATGTTTGAAATAATATAAAAATAAAAGTGTTGAGTGTTAAAAAAGACTAAATAAAAGTAGTAGTATTATATATATTATAAGGCTATTTTAAGGAGAGAAATAATCAGAGATTGGAGCCTTGGAAGGTGGTATTCAGCCTCGGGAGGAGGTGTGGACCCTCACAAAATACTCTTCAGTTGGATTAAGTTTTAAGAAAATGATTTTTGACTACTAAATTTTGATAACTTTCTTTTACAATCTTAGGTGTTATCTTTTGAATGGTTTTTCATTTGTCTTTTTCTCATTTTTAATATTTCAAAACCACTTAGAAGATGATACCTCATGTTATAAAAGAAAATTGTTAAAATTTAATAGTCAAAATTCATTGTCATAAGTTTTAATCAAAGGTTGCACCTTTAGTTGATTCATAGTTAACAGAAGGGACAAGATAATCATGCAATCATAATTGGATACTGATATTTTAACTTATTTTTCTATTTATTTTTAACTCATTATTTCAATCACTTTTAATTTATCACATCATATCACAAAAAAATTAAAATAATTAATCTAAGAGTGATAAGTTAAAAGTAAATAAAAAAATGGGTTAAAATATCATTATCCAATTGATAATAAGCAGAAAGACATATAGGATGCACCTTTGCGATAAAGGAATTTGTGCATCATCAGTATGCTACCCAATATATGTTAAAAGGTCTTGTTAACAGTGCCCTAAAGACACTGGTTAAGATAATTAATATGCATTGAATTCTATAAGAAATACATAGATAAGTGTAATATTAAATTAAATCTGACCTAATCACCATTAATGTAATTTTATTTTATTTAAAAGACAAAAATGTCCATAATTGTTATATATGTGTTTCATATTTTATTTAATATTTATCGATAAAAATTAAAAATAATAAAATAACTATGTTTAATGTTGTTAAAAATTAAATATAAATTAAATTAACAGTACAACCATAAAAAATAGTGTTAAACATCTACAAAATTTATAAAAAACAAATGAAAATAAAATATTTTAGTAAAAATTTCAAAACTTTCAAAGTCATTCTTATGTATATCAATAGGTTATTGTCTAAAATTTTAAAAAGATATTTTTATCTTTATAAAATTTGTTATATATATTTATTAATTAATATATTTAATTATTTTAATTTTTAATATAAAAATAAAGAAATCGATAAAATTAATTATTCTTAAGTGATCATTCTCCTCCATTAAATGCTAATATGCTCCCCCAACATGTTCCGCACACTCTTCAATGTTTTTAAACTTCTCTCTTAGTTTATTCATAATGCATTCAATCACCTCAATATTATGTATAGAACAATTTACCCTTATGATTCGTAGGTCCAATTTCACAAATCTTGATTGGACAAGGATAAAACAACTCTTTCTCAGTTGGGCTAACATCCATAAATATATAATTACTCTTTAATATAATGTAATTAAATTTTTTCTCATGCATTGACACGTAATGAACATTCTTTTTTTGACAATCTTTACAAATATTCTTTTAAACATGTTATTTTGAGGGAGTATAATATTCAAAGGGAAGGAAAAGTAAGGCATAGAAGGTGAACACCAGTGGCGGAACTTGCTCGATTTTATGAGGATGCCAAAATATACTTAAAATTTATATATTTAATTATGGATCCGTAAGATTATTTAACTTAATAATAATTGAATCAATACTAAAATTTTTAGTTATATTTTGTTTTTAATGTAAATAATCATATCGTC
>Ga0214542_1012099_pt1 | contig 11396 bp, 7 predicted proteins | sample CNSS1metaG_FD_160096 | JGI IMG/M metagenome (GOLD analysis project Ga0214542, IMG submission 160096) | Root nodule microbial communities from cowpea collected in UCLA plant growth center, Los Angeles, California, USA - CNSS1 | ecosystem: Host-associated > Plants > Roots > Nodule | place: USA...
GTTTGATAAACCGCATATGAGGGGAAAACTGTAAATAAATAACCCTTCTTCCTCTTCCAGTATAGGAAATATAAAATGTACTAAACAATGTGGATATAGGAAGTATATAGTATTGTATATATATATAAATGTGAATATTTTAAATATAATTATATATTAGTGTATAAACTTTTGCCTCTAAATATTTATAAGTATACTGTAATAAATAAGTAATTTTTTTTTTCGTCACATCGATCAACAATTAAAACATGATTTTATGATCTCTAATAGATAGAGATAAACCTAAAGCATAGAAAAGTCATATACAAGCACAAAAAGCATATTGCTTCAAAAGTAAAAAAGGGTAAAAAATAAACTTACTCAAAAGAAAAAATTGGTTGGTCCAACATGTTCCTTAACTTCTCAATTTTGTTGTGGTGCAATTTGATTTTGGAAATGATAAAAGATTGAGGGTAAAAATTGAGATAGAAAAAAAAAGAGAGAAAGAGATAGAGGTATGAAAGAGAGAAAAACCATATAAAGACGTAAAAGAAATTACAACAGAGTGGGAAAACGTGGGTTTGAAATTAAAAAAAAAAAACTATTTTAAACTAAATTAATATAAATAAAGTAATAATATATAAATATGTTCCGGTACACTCAATCAGTCTCACATCGCTTAGGAGTTGAGGTCAAGTGCAATTTAAATACTCCTTTCTCGTTCGTTTCACCCTATGAGGCACGTTTTAAGGACAAAACCGTGACGGAACTCCACGCTTCAGAGCAGACAATACCTAAAAAATATGGTGGTTGTTCCTAACGATGACTGTCAAACGGACTTGGGTTAGGTCGAAACAAAATATATTTTTGAAAAGTTTATAAAAAAAATATTGAGGGTCGTGACTTCTTGTCAAAGAGAAGGTCCGTCCCTAGTTGCAGGGACGGATGTTAGAAGGGGCAAGCAGGGGCCACGACACCCCCTCCCCCAAATATTTTGATTTTTTTTTACATTTTTTACATTTTAATTTTTTTTAAATTGTATATATATATTTTTTTTAAATTAAATAATATTTTTTAAAAATTAATGAAAATTAAATTATGTATTTTTTATTTATTTTATAAACTATAATAATAAATAATAAAACATAAAATTAAATATATAAAAAAACAAAATCATTAAAATATTTTGGGTTAAATATGTTTTTGGTCCCTCAAGTTTGAGCGAAATTTGGGTTTAGTCCCTCATCAAACTTTTGACCAATTTAGTCCTTCATCTTCCAAAATGCGTGAATTTAGTCCTTTTAACCAAATTTTGTTAAGTTTATCTGACATTTCAAGCGCATTTCATTATAGTATTTAAATTATTTATACTGTTTGACACATTTTTGCTTCAATGTTAACTTAAATACTATCATGAAATGCGCTCGAAACGTCAGATAAACTTAACAAAATTTCGTTAAAAGGACTAAATTCACGTATTTTGAAAGATGAAGGACTAAATTGGTCAAAAGTTTTGATGAGGGACTAATTCCAAATTTCGCTGAAACTTGAGGGACCAAAAACATATTTAACCCAAATATTTTTTATTTTCTCTTCCATTGTCTTCTGAGTTTTTTGTACATTGTTTTCATCTCTCATGCTTTTTTTTGTTACTAAAAAAAAGTTAGACAAAAACTCATCATTTTTGTCCTAATTTTTTCATATCTTCTCTTCCATTCTTAAATAAATAAAAAATATAACTTTCTCTTGTCTCAGTGAAATATTTGTTTAACATTTAGCATTATTTTTTATCTCATGACTTTTTTGTATATTCATTTTTTATTAATATAAAAGAAGAAGCAAAGTACTATGTGATTTTTCATAGTCGATTTTTAATTGTAACTTGATTATCATAGTTTTTTTTAGTAATTATGTCTCTCAACTTTTGATTAGATTATGCTAAATTATTTTTTAATCTTAAACTTATTTTTTAAATAGGTATATTGATGAAAAATAAAAGAATAAATTTATTTTTTAAAATTGATAAATAAACTGTCAGTGAAGATGAAAACATGATAATATGGTTGCTCATCGCATAACAATGAAATGAAAGCTTGTGAAGACTTTTTGAATCAAATGCATGTTAATAAATGGAAGATAATATTTTGCAGATAATATGGTTATTTACATCGAAAAATAAAAATCTTAATTATGATTCAATTACATGAGCTCAAAAATATGAAAAAACGATAAACATTCATTTTGATATGTGTAATTTCTTTTATAATTATAGATATACTAGATTATGTATTCATTTTTATTGAATTAGTCACATTAATATTAAATATATAAGTTTTAAGTATATTACTTTGACTCCCCCAAAAATTTTGGTGAAGATCTCCCGTTGTCTAGTTGCAATTTAACTTGAAATAATAACTATCTTTGTGTTAGGACATGGTCCTCAATGAACTAATATTGTCAAATTGCATGGCAGATTTGGTGTTGCACTATACCAATACATAACATGTTCCTTCTTATAAAAAAAGTTTGTGTTAATAATACTGTAAGTGATTTTATGAGGTAAGCTTTACTACGTAAGAAGCTTAAGCAATTAGAGAAGATATGGAAGATATGTGGAACCAAGCTCTTACTACTAAATCAAGATTTATTGGATGTAACTGCTCTTCTTTGAGTATTTAATATTTTAATTAGGGTGGTAATGTGTATCCATCAATCTTGTTCTGTTTGGTATTTGGTTTGTCAAAAATAACTCGATAAACTAAGTAAAATTGGTAAGTAATTATGTATGGTATTAAATAAGTGTAGGCTTACATGTCACCTTACACAAATTGAAAAAACTGGACAAAGTCATTGGGAAATTTTTTTTATCCCAAATTAATGTATCTCATAAAGAAAAAAAAAACTACAAATACCACTATTAAAATAAAGATTTAAAGTTAAGAAAACATATTATGAGAAAAATATATTAAAATAAAACATGAAACCAAAATGTATATTTATATTTGTAAATATATAAAACTAATAGAATAATAAATTAATATATTTAGTGATGTTTAACACATAAACAATTGTTTATAATAAAATAATATTAAAAAAATATTAATATAAGTTATGGGCTGCATTGACACACGTTTTTACTTACATAAATTATGAATTATACGAGATAAAACTATGTTTGAAATGATCAACTCATTCTATACTACTTTTATATGGAGAGTTGTTACGTGACTCGTGCTCGCTTGCTTTATCCTCTCTGGTCCAAACATCATATTTTAAGCGGCTCAAAATTATAATTGTCAATATAGTCCATTTCACATATGGTTTGACCCTCACTCATATGGATTGGAATTAAAAAAAATGTACAAGGTGAAAAGGTTTTCTATTAAAAAAATGTCATGGACTAGGGGCAACTCATTTCGGAGCTTTAGGAGCTGGGACTTTTGTTTGGCGCCTTCATTTGGCACTCCCTAAAAAGTAGGGATGACAATTACGGCCTGGCCCGCAGGCCTGCAGAAAAAACGTGGAGCGGGCCAGGATAGTGAGCCCGTAGGCTCGCGCGGACTCGACCCGCATAGGCCCGCAGCCCGCACGGGACGGCCCGCAAGCCCGCAAGCCCACATAAAATTAAAAAAAAACTTGCACTTGTGTATATTAACTACTTCTTTTATGGACTTTTGCATTAACATTTCAAATTCTTGTATAACTAGAAAAGACAAGTATTATGTAATTTTTAATGTGTTAAAATTTAAAGAATACATTGTGTATGTCATAGTATGAATATGATGAAAATGTTGAATTATCAAGTTATCATCTAATTCCCCAAAGTCTTTACTTAATTTTGTGAACTTCTTAAAGTTTCCCAATTTTTAAACATTGAAAGTTTTATCATAAAAATTAAAAAAAAATTTAAAAAAATAAAAAATCGGGTCAGTGTTTTCAGCCCGCATAAAGTATGCGGGGCGGGGCGGGCCAGCCCGCGTTGTGCGGGCCTTATGCGGGCCGGGCCGGGTCGCATTGCCACCCATACTAAAAATGGGCTTAATGAATAGTGGGTTAAGGTTGGTCCATGGGCTAGGGACTAAATTGGCACGTCTAATCAAAATGACATGTCTCGAACTTGGGTCCGAAACAACCCGACTCAACCTTCGACTTGGGAAGACTTGTCTCAACCTTTGACACGAGATGAATCGTGTTGACCTTCGGCCTGAGACAATCTGTCTTGACCTTTGGCTTGAGAAGGCTCAGGGTGACCTGTCTCTAACTTTGGTTTGGGATGACCCATCTCAACCTTCGATACGTAATGACCAGTCACAACCTTCGACATAGGCCTACCCACCTCGACCTTTGACCTAGGACGACCAATCTCGACCTCCGTCATAGGATAGCCTAGACTAGCTCATCTCAACTTTCAACCCGAGATAGCTATCTTGACCTTCGATCGGGACAACCCGTCCCGACTTTTGCCTTTAGATGACCATCTTTACCGTTAGTCCGGATTGACCCATCTCGACCTTTGACTTAAGACGACCTGTCTCAATTTTTGAGTTGGAACGACCCAATTTGACTCTCTACCCAGACAAACAAGTTTGGACCTTAGGATTCACACTTTCCATTTAAAAGCACAAAGTCTATATAAACATACAATTCAATGATCTCCGTCTTTCCATCCCATTCCTTCACTTTCATACTCATAACACCATTCCACAAAACACAATTTCCTAATAAGTTTTTCTGACTCCAAGTTTAAAATTCACCAATAAAAATTGACAAACTAGTGAAACCAATTTAATCACCTATTATTTAGTAGAGGTCCATTTAATTTTTTTAAAATTTATAAAAAAATTTAAACTTGATTAAATTTATAAATAAAGTATAATAATATAATAGAAAATACCAATAATTAGTGAATACATCATTAGTTAACAATAATAAAAAAACAATTATGAAATATCAATAACATTGTCTAGTAATAAAGATAGTCATAACAATATTCAGATTTTTTTTAATATATATATATATATATATATATATTATAATAATAATAATTTATTTTATTCAAAATAGATCAAATGTACTAAATTTATCAAGGTGGAAAGATGATAAAATGTCAAAATTTATACATAAAATAGAGTGTTTTCTTTTTTTAACCCAGATAGAAAAAAAATTAAAAATGGGTTAGATGGACCTTGGTTTGAAATTAAAATCTTATCTTGGAAGTAGGGATGATAATATGAATTTTGCCCGACAGATCGATTTGCAAGTCTAAAAAAAAACGTAGGACAAGTTAAAATATTGAGTCTGTTAGTTTACAGAAAGTCTAATATGCATAATGAGTGGGCTGCATGAGATGACCTACAACCCGTATAAACAAAATAAAATAAAACTCGCACTATTGTATATTATTGTGAAATAGACCCATCACCCCTTGACAATTAATTTACCGTATTAAATAAGTTTTTCACACTTAACATGTTTAACCGTGTGAATTTTAAACAATTGATTAGTTGTAATATATAGTAATAATAAAAAAAATACTACAACCAAATTTCATCACTAATTCATGATTACAGTGAGATAAAGACGAAACAAAATTTGTTGGGAGGATAGAAGTAATAGAAAGAAACAAGTAGATTGGCAGCGTGGTGGGATTTAAGTAAATTTTTCATAAGTGAAAAAAAAAATAAGTATTATGTATTTTTGAAGATATAAAATTTGAAAAATATATCGTATATATAAAGTGTAAATATAAATATGATAAAAATATTAAATTATTAATTTATCATTTAATTTTTCAAAATTTTTATTTAATTTCGTAAATTTGTTAAAATTCCTCGATTTCTTAAACATGAAAATTTTATCTAAGAACATTAAAAAAAAAAACAAAACAAAACCGTTCCACAATCCACATTTATGCAAAACAGACTAAGTCCTAAGTGTGAGAGACGGACAAAGATGAACCAAAGCGACCGGCATTGCCACACTAGTTGGGAGCATTATTGAGATTGAGACACATATTTATGAGTGATGACAAAACAATATCAATCGCATAATTCTTAGTTGGCACCCACGAGCCATATTCTTATCCATGTGCACAATGTGCACCCTTCCTTATTAATCACTACTATCTAGTGCATACTACATTCTTACATATATTCAATGCATGCAAATATTTTAATTAAAATATTAAGATTTATGTGTTATAATTTTTTTTATTCAAATACGTTAATATCATATATAATTGTAGTGAAATTAAGAATTTGATATTGTATAAGAGTAGGAGAACATAAATGAGTTAAATAATTGGTGAACTTTTCATACTCAAGTTGTTATTTCTAATGTCCGAAAAAATTTACATTTAACTATACCAACAGAGTATATATAAACTTAAAAAATAATATTAGAAAAAATATAATATTTTTAGTTTTATTTTCTTTTTCTTCTACTATTTGTGAATTACATGTACTTTTTTTTTCCTTTTTTCTTTTATGTTCATTTCCATCTCATTTTTTTAAATTTTAATTTTTCACTCTCAATTTTTTTTTTTCATTTCATGCACTAATTCATAAAGTAGGCAATCCTACTCGATCCTAATTCAAATAAGAGGGTTTTCTTGGTTTGTAAATATTTTAACTATCCCTTTTTGCTATATGAACTCAATCTTGATTCTGATAATTGAAAAAATATTATCTCAACGAGTTATGCTTATGTTTAGCATTTACTTGTTTTAGATCTTTAGAATTTTAAGCTATTTTCTCAATCACTTAAGGATTAAGTGTGCAAACTTAAACTTTAGAAAACTATCTTTTTACTTTTTGTAAGTTAGAGAGCAAACTTAAGTTAGTCTTAGGAAGCGATAACTTTGTTCAAATTGTTTTGGAAATGTAGAATAGTTAGTTATGTAATGTTTGATTGTGAAATTTGAACTAAATGATAGATTATTAAGTTTAAGAATAGATTTTGAGATACTTGAACGATCATAAAGTTGAACTATACTTTTTTGTTTGAAAACTTTGAACTCATAATGAATGAGACTAGGTTGGGAAACATTTTGATGAGATTTTTGAATTGTTTAACAAATATTTATGTGAAATAAATTACTTATGTTAGAGGGTGAGAATTGTGATTTAATTTGTTAGGAGTATTAGAATTGGATGAGTTTGGTATTGTATTATATCAGTTGAACCTTGATTTATAGGGTCATTGTAAGAAATTGACGTTTTGTTTGGAAGAAAGTTTCAGTTCAACGAAGTTAAGCATTTGAACATCTTTAGAATTGTAAGTTTTAGCACAATTTATTATTTTTTGAAAATTTGGATTTTGCCTAATAGTCGTTAAATAACTATTTGTTCTTTGAGTAAAATTCATTTGTTTGAAACCTTGATATGTTTGATTGTTGGTAACCATACAATTGCTAGACGAAATTCATTTCAATGAAAATTTGTCACTTTTGTTTGATAGGCGGGTAAACCACTAGCAAACTGAGCAAAATTGGTGGATGAGTGAACATAATGTTTATACTTGAAGTAATTTACTTTTAAATGATATAATTATTTATATTTCGTAAAATTATATTTTATCAATATTTTTATATTTGAATATTATTATAAACTGATGAATATTGAATTCAAATTTATATGTATTTAAATCGTCTTAGATATAGTTTGAATGATAAATATTGACATGGGATTATGAGTTATTATGTGGTCGATGAATATGTTTGAGATGAAATAGCTAATGAGCTCACAAGCTTGGATGGGTATCTGAACGCTTATACCACTTGTTAGGATTACAGAGGGGGTTTCACTGGAGAGACACAACACCAATGAGATCTGAGCCAAACCATATAAGGCACCGACACCACTCTCAACCCAAAACCTTAAGGCAATGGGTTTATGGGCCTTGATCCTTATATGGTGCTCTACTTTCTCAATTCTGGTCAATGTGGGACTTAGACTCACACTTGGATTCCTAACACTTGGATGGGTATCTGAACGCTCATAGTAGTGTAAGGTATTAAGTATGTGAACCTATGGTATAAAGTTAATTCACTTCACTAATAGTTTAAATAACGAGGACTAAAACACCAAATGGTGAGAACTTAAAGATGGAGTTTATTATATTGCCTAAAACACATGTTGAGGTTTGACAAGTGATTCAAAACATGTTGAAGTTTAAGTGTGGATATACCTTAAACTCATCCTAATCGATTAAGTTTAAAAGTTTGAATCGGAGAGGTTTATTGTAGGTCAAGTCTAAATATCTGATAAGATACATTTAATACATGTATTCTAGAAGGCGTCAATAAATATTTCTTGGTGTATATTTCTTGTAGTATGTGACATCCTTTATCCATAATTAATTTAACCATTATTATAATATCATGTTTTAATTTTGTTGAGAATCCAAGTGTGAATCTAAGTCCCACATTGAGTAAAAATGAGAAAGTTGAGTACCATATAAGGATGAAGGCCCATAAATTCATTGTCTTTAAGATTGAGTTGAGAGTTGTGTCAATGTTTTGTGTGGATGAGCCCAGGTCTCATTGATGTTGAACAATAGGCTTCTATATTTTATAATACTTTTCACATCTTATATTTTACATCCTACCATTTGTCTAATAGTAACCTAATAACATCTCATTCAATGATGAAACTTGGACCAAAATTTTAGGGGGGGCAATTTTTTTTTATATATAATTTTTTTTCTACATTAAAATAAAATTATTTTCTCACATCATTTTCTCTGTTCAAAACAAACACATATGATAATAAAATCCAAAATAATATGATAATAATATATATGAAAGTGTAATATAAAGTTTATTATCAACAATTATGTATTAAAAAAAGTAAAAGTTACCTCTAGTCATAGTGTTTGTCAATGCTCTCTCAATGACTTAAAATATTGAATAATTGAATCAAAATTGAAGTTTATTGCAATATTCCTTTCAATCTAGATTATCATATTGTTATAAAAACTTTTAAAACTTATATAAAAACACTCAAAAAAGTTAAAACATGTTGATGACAATTAACTCAATGTCAATTACAATTCAATGAAAATCAATCAATTACATGTAACCATGAAAACATTTGAGTCAGGTCGTCCGCTTGGTTTTTTACTAAAAAGATAGCACTGTAAGGAATATGCAACATCTTTAATGGCGAATACCCGAATACTCTAACCATGAAGGAAATAAGCTAAACCATGTGTATTGAAATCTTATTGGATAACCATCTTTACTAGACAACAAATAATTTTCTAGATGCATTTGATATAAACCTCATTCTAGACAAACCCTTCGTACCTCATCAATTTGATTTAGTGGGTATTGCCAAATTTAACGAGGTTTTCTCGGGCCACGTTCTAAAGCATTTTCAAATTCATTGTATGTAACTCTAGGAACTTTAGATAGTTGTTTTTCATTTTCGTCAATTTTTGGATTATGGTGGAGTTTCTCAAGTTTAGATGAGGTAGATGCATTTTTTCATCTTCATCACAAACATTCATCTTGAAAAAAAGAATCAATTCTTCTCCTCTTTATCGTAATTTTTCTAATATAAATTGGTCACCTCTTACCTATTTCGGAAAAGATAAAATTGTGAAAAATCCAAATTAAATCTCAAAAGTAAGGCTCAATATTTAAAAAAATTAACACCTTCTAAATGATTAGGTTCCCTTGCCTTAAAGTAGATTCCTAATATTGCTCTTCCCTTATACAATTTCAAATGCTAAAATAGCTCTATCCACACAAAGAGAGATTAATCAACAATTAGAGCATGATTTTATGATTATAAAGATATGCCTAAAGTGTAGAAAAGTCATCAAAAAGAGGAAAACATATTGTTTTAAAAAAAAAAGGTAAAAAATGAACTTACTCAAAAGAAAGAATTGTTCGATCAAAAATATTCCTCAACTCCTCAATGATAAGAGATTGGTGGTAAAAATTGGAATAAAAAAAATAACAAAGAAAGAGATGGAGGTACCGAAGAAAAAAAGATTAAATAAAGAAGCAAAATAAATTACAACAGAGAGAGAAAACATAATTTTTAAATTTAAATAAATTTTTTTAAAACTATATATATATATATACACACACACGGGGTAGCTCCCCCTCTCGGCTCCCTCTGTCATACTTAAAATCCGTCACTGATCTCATCTTGAGTAAAACTCATTTAAATCTCTAAGGTCATACCTCTAACTACAATAATAAAATCTTTATTTATCATAAATTTATTGTTGTCATAAGCAAATAAAGCAATAGATATTTGAACCAAACAATATAATTTATTAAAAAAGTCATGACTAAAGATAAATATAATAAATAAATAAGATCAATGCGTAATTAGAGATAAATATAATTAAATACACAAAATCAATGCTTAACTAAAGATAAATATAATTTAGAATAAGGTTAAAAACACCTTACTTAATATAAACATGTAAATAAAAATAATTATAAATAAAAATAATTATGAATAAATAATAAATAATAAAATAATAAATATTTCATTTCTTTACCTTAATTATTGCATCATTGCATTATTGCGGAGGATTTATCCTAATTATATTTAAAAGTTTTAAGATACTCTCTATATTTATTTGCTCTATGTTTTTTCACACACCTTACACTCCACAATGTTTTTTCCTCTATTAGTTTTAACTAGATTCCTTTATACATTGTTCTAATTACATTAGTTACGGACTTTTCATTCTAGATTTTTTTTTCTAATGACCGTAATAGGAGATAAGATCTGCTACTTACCATGTGCAATCTTATCTCATCCATTTTTTTTAATTAACTATTATTTAATCATTATAATTATAATGCATTACAAGAAAATTTTTAATTAGAAACCAATTTTTGAAATAAAAAATAGTTAATCACAATAATAACAAATTTACGTACTAATTTACAAAATTAAAAATTATTAGTTATTAAAATAGTTATTATAAATAAAAAATTATAATTGATACTAAATTAGTCACTAATTAATTAAAAATTAATTTAAAAAAAAACTAAGTTATTTTGGTAACCAAAATTTAGGTAGGTAAACTTTAGTAACCAATTTCATTTGGTAGCCAAAATCATGGTTGCTAATTTTAAGTTTAATTTAGTGACCAAGTATAATTTTTTATTCATAATTGTGACTATTTTAGTAACACATAATTTTTAATTTTGTAAATTGGTATATATATAAATTGGTCACTATAGTTACAAATAATTATTAGTCACTGTTTAGAATTTTTCTTACAGTGATAATATTTTTAATTTATTATTCGTAAATTATTTTTCTATCTATTTATCTATATATAAGTTTATATATATATATATATATATATATATATATATATATATATATATATATATATATATATATATATATATATATATATAATAAAATTTAATAATTTAA
>Ga0214542_1012102_pt1 | contig 11390 bp, 13 predicted proteins | sample CNSS1metaG_FD_160096 | JGI IMG/M metagenome (GOLD analysis project Ga0214542, IMG submission 160096) | Root nodule microbial communities from cowpea collected in UCLA plant growth center, Los Angeles, California, USA - CNSS1 | ecosystem: Host-associated > Plants > Roots > Nodule | place: USA...
AGAGTATAGAGTTTTCTCTTCAAGAATATTCTTGTGTGAAGTGACTTAACCTCGTACAGGCTTGTGAGAGTATCCCAAATCTCCTTCGCTGTAGTCTTCTCCGCAATGCTGGATAAAACCGCATCTGTCAATGCTAAGTGCAAATTTGCTATAGCATTGTTATCTATTTCCTTCCACTTTTTATCTGTAATGCCGACAGGTTTTTCTTCAATTACTTCTAGACAATTGTCCTTTCTCAAAATTGCCTTTATCTTCAGTTTCCACAATGAGAAAATTTTCCCATTGAACCTCTCTATCTCGTATCTTGTTGTCATGGCTTTAAAACCGACTTATGCACTTCTCCCTATGAATAGTACTGTCTACTGGAACAATGGAAGCAGACCGTGAACCAGTGCACCAGGTAATTCCCAGGAAAGAGAGGTGGGCCACTAATGGACACGCTTAAGTACCAAGTCTTTCCTAGCCAGAACTTTCCTAGACATGCACTTTCACACTACCACACTTTATCCACTATCACAACACTATTCTAATGACAATAGCAGCGGAAGATAATCACACGAACCAGGCTCTGATACCACTGTTGGGTATCAGAGTAGTAGCACAAGTAGTAGCACAAGTACTCACAACTAAAATACAAGATGAAAATAATGGAACAAAAAATAGATAATAGGCAACAAATATAATTTATTCAAGGAAAGGAAAAATTACATATCATTCTCTCTAATCCAAGGAGAAAACAATGACAACCCCTCTCTTGGAAATAGGAGAAACTAATACAAGGAGAACCTTAAAGGAGAAACTAACCTTCTCTCTTAGAGGAGAAACTAATATTCTCTCTTAATTCTTCTCTCAAGCAAGTAAAGTAAAAGGAATAGAAAGGGAGAGACTTTTGGGATGATTTCCTAAGGAAACACTGGACTCCTTTTATAACATTAAAAGTAAGCCCCAAAGTAAGTTCCCATCGATGTGGGACTTCTTTTCTCACAGCCCTCACTTGCATAAGTTCATCATTGTATTTTTTGATGATATTCTGGTGTATAGTCCCTCTTTCGACTCTCATATTACACATCTTGACCTCACCTTTGGTCTATTGCACTCAAATCATTTTAAGTTGAAAGGTAGCAAGTGTTTGATTGCTCGTCATTCCATTAAGTACTTGGGGCATATCATTTCTCATCACCAAGTTCAGCCAGACCTTGATAAACTTGAAGCAGTTCACAATTGGCCTAAACTTACTACGATCAAATCGCTTCGAGGCTTCTTGGGCCTTATAGGATTCTACAAAAAATTTGTCCAAGGATATGCCTCCATCACTCATTCGTTGACCCATTTGTTAAAAAAGGACGCATTCCTTTGGACCGAGGAGGCCCAATATGCTTTTGAAAAGCTCAAGCAAATACTCTTGCAGGAACTTGTCCTAGCGATCCCTAATTTTGAATCCACATTTGTTATTCAAACGGATGCTTCAGGTGTGGGAATGGGTGCAATTTTATCTCAGCAGGGTCACCCAGTCGCTTATTTCAGCAAGCAGTTTTGTCCCAAATTGCACAACTCATCCACATATGTGAGAGAATTATGTGCAATAACCTCTACTATCCAAAAGTGGCGTCAATACCTGCTTGGTTGCCTTTTTATAATCCAAACAGATTAGCGTTCCATCAAGGAGCTTATGCATCAGATTGTTCTCACCCCAAAGCAACAAAAGTATCTTTTTAAATTGCTTGGATATGACTTCGAAATCCAGTATCGTGCAGGCAAATCTAATAATTATGTTGATGCATTCTCACGTCCTGATGTTACTGCGAGTTCCTTGTGGTCATGACCATTCCTCAGCTTGACTTCCTGGATGCCCTTAAATCATCCCTTACTACAAATGATGAATTTCATAATCTTAAGGGTAAAATCTCTACCGCACCAAGTGATTTTCCTCACTACACAGTTCACCAGGATTTCATGACCTTCAAGGACAAGCTATGGCTTCCTTCATCCAATCCTTTTATTCCCTTACTTCTCCATGAATTCCACTCAACACCAATGGTTGGGCATACGGGTGTTGCTCGCACACTTAGCAGGTTAGCTGATTTCTATTGGAAGACTATTTGTAAGGATGTTCAAGATTTTATAGCCAAGTGTTCAGTTTGCCAACAGAGAAAGATACCTACTTAGCGACCTTCGGGACTTTTGCAACCCATACCACCGCCTTCTCGTTGTTGGGAGGACCTCTCCTTGGATTTTATTGTGGATCTTCCATCATATACAGGTTTCACAACAATCTTAGTGGTGGTCGACCGTTTCTCCAAAGGGGCTCATTTTGGTATCCTTCCCTGATCCTTCACAGCCCTATCAGTTGCTAAGCTGTTCATTAATATTTTCTGTAAACATCATGGCATCCTTCATAGCCTTATTTCAGATCGCGATCTGATTTTTCTCAGCCAATTTTGGCGAGAACTCTTTCGTTTAAGTGGCACTAAGCTTCGAATGTCAATAGCTTACCACCCTCAAACAGACGGACAAACCGAGGTGGCAAACAAAGTGTTGCAACAGTACTTACGTTGCTTCGTTCATCACAAACCATCTCAATGGGGCAAATTCCTATCTTGGGCAGAGTGGAATTTCAATACGTCTGTCAACTCCTTTACGGGATTCACTTCGTTTGAGATTATGTTCGGCTTTCCACCACCAACGATGCCTCAAATCATCACTTAGGACACCTCTAATGCTGCAGTACAGTATGAACTCTCTTCTCGTGAAGAGATGTTACGCAAGCTTCGTTCCAACTTACAGAAAGCCTAAGAATCAATGAAGCATTGGGCTGACTCCTCCAGACATGACCTCCATTTCAATGTTGGTGAATGAGTCTATGTTTGTTTGCGACCACGTCGCCAAGTCTCTGTCGCTGGCCCATTTTTGAGTAAATCGCAGAAGCGATATTTTGGGCCATTCCAAATTACCAACAAGATTGGCGAAGTAGCTTATGAGTTGTGTTGCCCGCAACAGCAAAAATACACAATCTATTCCATGTCTGTTTGTTACGACCTGGACCCCTTCCTTCTTCCCCTCTCCAATTACCATACGAGATTCATGATAACCAACCAGTTCTAGAGCCCACTGCCATTATTGATTGGAAATGGGATTCATCTTCTACGGACTTGCCTATTCTAGTCCTCGTCCAATGGCACGACATGCCCCTCAAAGAAGCCAGTTGCGAACCATGGTCCCAATTCAAAGACCAATTCCACCTTGAGGACAAGGTGTTATTCGAACTGGGGGGAGATGTTAGGATTGGTAATCCAATATCTCTCACTAATACCATGAACTCTGTTGGTGTAACCACTTATGCAATTGAGGAGACCCCACAAGACTCAGCTGAGGTCCCAACACGTGAAGGAAGACCACAGAGAGCATCACGTCTGCCTCCAACGATTTTCTGATTTTGTTGTGACGTGTCCTAGTCCCAACACGAAATGAAATTTTGTTATGAGAGAATGATTGGGAAAGAATCTTGCTTATATGCTCTTTTGTTTTTATCCCTGTACGACGCTTACACCAAAAAGTGCATGTTATATAGCACATTGTGAATGAAAAGAGAGGAGAATTTTATGCAGAAATTTACTTCATCACTAAAAATTCTCTACTTTCCTCTATACCCCTACTTTCTTCTCCTGACTTTGCCTTTCAAAATTAGAGTTGTCAACTTAATAGCAGCCCTAGGACCGGTCCTAGCCCCACACAGAGCTAGGCCTCATTTTGTTGGCCCATACATTAGGAGGCTTTTCCAAAGCTCTAGCCCCAAAAGCCCCCAAGTAAAAGGGTGGGACAGGGTTAGGGTTGGGTTAACCCCCTTCTCCTTCCATCAGAATCTAAATGGGTTAACCCCCATTTTGTTGAGAAAATCTCCGTTCAACTTTTCCTATGCCACCCTTTTTTTCTGACGTGTTCTTCTAAATTAAAGCTTAACTTAAGATTTCATGACAGAAAAGCTTGAACATTTTGCTCGAATTCAAAAACATTATGTTAAAAACCTGACTAATGTTTTCATACACTATAAATTTTATAATTTAATCATTAAATATAATTGATATAAAATTCTAACAAAACTATTGCATGAAAATAAAGAGTTCTTTTAAACTAATTTTAATAAATTTTACAAGAAAATTTTAAAAACGTATAAACATTACATAGCAAGAGTTTTATGTGATGGTAGTGGACACACAATCATTGAATTAGGCAAATTAATGGCTATACTAATTATGTATATATGGTAAATAAAAATATAAAAATTGGGGTGTACATACATAACAGTGGACACACAATCATTGAACGGAGTTTTTTGGAATGAGTTTTATTTGATTTATGTACAATTTTTAGTGAGTGATGTTGTTATTTCTCTTACAATGATTGGTACAATTAATTGGGGTTTGGAAGCTGTGAATTTTTGTCATATAAAATTTTTTTTCATGTTTAGAGAAAAACCCATGGGCTGGTCCTAACTCATAGGACTTTGTGGACTTTTTGGTCCAGTGAACTTTTTAGTTGGGAACTTTTTTGGTTCTGTGGATTTTTTTGGCTCCAACCCACGTGTGCCAAGCCAAACACCGAGTTGGGTGTTTGGCTTAATTGACAGCTGTATTCAAAATGTTTGATGTGCAGTTGCTTTGAAGGCTTTTGCAAAATCACCTTTTTGAAGACATACATCATATGGCTGAATTTCGTAATATACGGGCAGAACATGTCGGCGATAAGTTTGGTGCCATTGAATGATTTGTTGAAGCTGATGAAGACACCAAGCAGATTCAGAATATGTTTTGGTGAAAACAACAATGGCTACTCTACATAGATGAAGAATTGGGTTCACTGCGTTGTTTTGGTGAAGGAAAGTGGTGAGAAACAAATTTCCTGTGAATGTCTTCTCCTGTGAGTTGATGAGCACATCGTACTTCCGTGTGAGTTTGGATGATGAAGACGCGAATTCCATGGAAGGAACTGATGAGGTTTGAACTGTAACAAGAAAGAGCGATAATGCAACACGGTCAAAGAGATTATCTCTACATACGCAAAAGTTATTCAAAATAGTTTTTTAATTATCGTGGAAGCGCGTTAAGACCACCACAGAACCTTTTTCACTCTGAACCACAAAAAATATATTACAATAATTACTATGAAATATTTTCCATTTCATTTAAAATATATTACATCGACTCTCTTTTTATTGTATGCAAATATCCCTTTAAATAACATAATCATCTTTCACAGGACACAATACACGTATATGTCTGAAAGCATTCACAGTACTTTTTTAATAGAGGTGGAAGCGATTTAAGACGATTGCAAAATCTGTTTTACTCTAGCCAGTTAAGAAATTAGACCAACACCCATTTTAACAACAAAAAGACATGAAAGTTTTCTTTAGTTTTTTCAAAATTACATATTAGCTTTACTTTCATATTAAAAACATACATCGAGTCTATTTTTATTTTTATATTATACAAATATTCCTCAAGGTTTTAAAAGCTTATAAAATCATCATGTTTCACATTACACATATATCTAAAAGGTATAAATACAGTTTAGAAAAATCAAGACAGCTGAATTTATTTATTTTTTTAAATTATAACTTTTATTTCAGAACCATTTTTATATTAACTAAACAGTTTTTTTTATTTATTTATATGGATTTTGAATTCTATCTTTTTCATTTTCTAATTTAGTCATTACTTTATAGCGGTAAAAAATTACTTACACTAAGACTGAAGCAATTAGTGAAAAATTTACTGTAAACTCAAATGCATCTTGAAGTCATAGCAATTGTGCTTGTCAACCGACAGTTAAATATTCCCTTAACTTATCTATTTTTATTATTAATCCATGTATATATTTTGTCCCTGTGCTTTTAAAAATGTTGTTTTTAGTTTCTGTTAAAATATATCACTTTCAAAATTTAGTTCCTAATAACATTGTCATAATGTTATCATTACTCAAAATTAATTAAAAAATAATATTTTACGGAAAACAGAATTTGTAAAAAAAAAAAGAACTAAATTATCATAAAAACTTTTATGAAAAATATCACTCATCATAGATAGTAATGTCAAAACACGTTCGTAACTTTCTTGTTGACAAAAATGCATAAGAATAGCATATAGATCTTCATAGCAAAATGAAATAGAAACGTTTATCACATCGCTTCATGAAAGCCAAGTCTTCTAAGCATTTAAGGAAGAAATCCACAAGGAATCGAATTGTAGAGTTACACATAAAAATGTTACCGTCGGATAGTATAAATATTAGTTGTACTTGTAGAAATAGTATTTTTTTTTTTTTGGATTTTTTAAAAGATTATATTTGGTCATATCAAATGAATACTAATTTATAAGAATTACGTTTAAAACATTTTTAACAAAATTAAAATAATTTGTAAGATCATGACTATATTTGAAAAAACAATAGGTAAAAACTAAAAATTAAAAAGTTACAACTGAACACTATAACGAATTTCAATTAAAAAATTGATATATTTAATTATACATAAAACAAATAAAAACAGAGGAACAACGAAAACAGATACTCTAACGGTGCTTATAATGTTGAAACGAAAACAGAGACTACCTAGCAGATACAAAAATAGAACACATAACAGAATATCGAACACCGTCTGCCTTTATTTCATAATGCATGTCTTTTTTTTAAGAGGAATTCTTATATGGTTGAAGGGAAAAGAATTGAGAAAAAGTAACAAGAAAACAAATACAATAAACAGCTCAAGTGAAGCGAGAAAGCACAATGTGAGGAGTGAGAAACAGGATAAAGTAAACATGATTTTCTAAACTATAAGCTATACTCAAAAGAAAAACAAGGAAAGGATGGAAAAAACAATGAATTTCAATCGAGGACACACATTAATTCCATAACTAAAGGGATCCTGCAGTTCTCAAAGAGGATAGATGACTTATCAGAAGTCACTCTACAATTTTCTTTATGAATCTAAGGACAGAGTTTTTCTTTGGCATAGGCTCTTTTTCGTAGTAATTTGATTCACCACATATAAGATAGAGTATTGTGTTCTTTAGCACCAATCCATGACCAAATGTCACAAAAATTTCCACCTTGTCTCCATATCCAAAGTTTGACATTATACCTTCCCAATCTATATCATTAAAGGAAATTCCTGTGCCATGCATGTGTATGTGGAATGTGCGCTTTGAGTAATTAACAATTAAGACGCTTCTGAGACATTCAGTTGCCTCAATTTCAAGGGTTGATAAATAAACAACACACAAAATCATTCCCTTCACGTCATTATCTGGAGGCACAGTGAAAGAAACAGAATGTCCTTCACCCATATAGGCTAACCAATAAGGATGGTTGTCACTTAGAAGAGAGACATCACAAGATTCACTGCCTGCCAATACCTGTACCATGACATAAAAAGCTTAGTCACTCTAATTTTTCTATCCAATTTGTCTCCTGCAATCAATACTTGTCGTTAAAAAATTCAAAATGTAATACATAATTAAAACATACCAAGAGTAATTAATTTACATAAATTTGGTTAGAATAGTTTTGTTGGGTTCATTCATCATCATCATGCCGTTAGGGACTCTGAATCCGTTTCTGTTTTCGTCACTTTCAGTTTATACAATCATTGAGTATGAAACAATCATGAAACTAGTCAATCATGAAACAATCAGAATGATCACTTGGTTACTTAATTATTAAAATCAGATTCTTTTGGATAAAGTTGTGTAGCTGTAGAAGCGAAGGCTAAAAGTTTAGAAGTGTAGTTTCTATGGCATACTTTATTAGGGTTATTTTACGTTCTCTTAATTAATAGCTAAATGGTGAAGGTGTAAAGGGAGAGAAGAACCTGAGATATGTTATCGCTGACAGCATTGAACAATTCATAGTATGCTCCAATACCAATTAAAGAAGACCTCAAGTGCTGCTTTGAAATTCCTGATTCTGTAACATTTGCAAAATATTCGACCACAATATTTTTTACTAGCTTTGATAGTTGAAACTCGGTGTTACATTGCACCAAAACACTTCGAAGATTTGCTAGGTTGCCAAGTAATGGCGCTATATCATCCCAAATATTATCAATATCCATGCCAATCGAATGAATATAAAACATGGGATTCATTGTTGCTGACATCCAAAACCGAATGATAGAAGGAAAAAGATTAGATGACAATCTCTCAAATCCTCGTTGGGACATGTACCCAATGGCTTTTGAGCTTACAATTGAAAAAGGAACTTGTTTCAAAGCTTTAGTTTCAGCAATTACAGTTATCAAGGATTTCATGGGCACTATATCTTTTTCCACGAGGTCAATTTTCGAACATCCAGAGAGAATGAGAGTTCTTAAAGATTTCAACTTATATATCTCTCGGGGGAGATTGCTTAGACATTCACAGTCCTTCAAATTTAACAATGTAAGATAACAGAGAAATCCAATAGATGGGTGAATTTTGCACAATCTTGGACAATCCTTGAGAATGAGCCGTTGAAGACTTGGTATTCCGGAAAAGTCAGGGGTTTCTGTCAAATACTCTGAGTGACTAAGATTAAGGACTTTTAGCCACTTCAAAATCTGCACCAAAACAGTTTTATTTTGACAAATATTGAAAAAGAAAAATAAAAATGAAACAGTGGTCAGTTATTATTTTTATTTTAGTTAAGCTTTGCGTTGTAATGAAGAAGGGCTCATAATAAAACCTGGGGTTCTTTCCAGACGAATCGAAGAAGACTATGTTTTAAATCAATTGCTACTGCACCATGTACGTTAAAGTCTTCAGGAAGGTGTTCTGAAGAAAATCCATGCAAATTGATCCATCTCAGTTTCGCAGAAAGGTACCCAGAATTTACAGCAACTTTCGGCCGACTTGATGGTTCTCTACTGGTTGAAATCAATTTCACAGGTAATGTCTGAGCAAAGAAAAGCAAATGTATTGCGTACATGAGAAAGCAAACACTTTCAAAGGAAGTTTTAAACCACATATAATGAATGTTCTTACCGTATCCACTTCCAATGCATAATCAACCCACAGTCGATTGTGCTTCCATGGTTCCTTTCTCAAAATTTCACGAATAATTTCTATTCCCATTCCTTGTAGCAAATAATGTATTCCAAATTTGTTATTCGCTTTAACTTTAATGAGGTTACGCTCCATGAGAACTCTTATACCACTATCAGCGTTTATTCCAGAGGCATTTAGGATCTTCGTAGCATAGGATCTGTCCTTACCAACAAAGTAACGACATACAATAAGGAATAAATCCCTTTCCATTTGATTGCATAAATCGAAGCTTATTTTCAATTTCTGTTCAACATCATCCATGTGAATACCCTCTAATCCAACCAATACACTATGCCATTCCTTTTCCCTCCTTTCAAATAAACTACTTCCAATGAGTTCAAGAGCTAGAGGCAGTCCTCCACAACAAGAAACCACTCTTCTTGCAAGGTAATCGTATTCTTTTCTTGGTTTTGGTTCTCTAAATGCGTGCCAACTAAAAAGCTCAAGGGACTCGTTATCATTCATTTCATTTATCCGAAAAACAGAATCAACTTGATGTTTCCTCAGTAGGTCTTCGTATCTTGTTGTAATGATTATGACAGTTCCTTCACTTAACCATGAACGACTTTTCCTTAGATCTAATAATGGAAGATAGTCATCCATATCGTCAAGTACAATGAGCACCCTTTTCCGGAAAAGTCTGTCTCGAATTATACTTCTTCCCATCTCAACGCTATGTATCTCCACCTTTATTTTTAGGACATCTGAAAGAAGTTGTTGCTGTAAATGAATATGCCCTCTTGGTTCACTAACTTGTGCAATATCTTCAATGAAACTTTTCTGCATGAATGTGCCATGTATTTGATGGTAGATGGCTTTGGCAAGGGTGGTTTTACCTGATCCTCCCATTCCACAAAAACCAATAATGCAAACATCCGAGGACTTATTTCTTATAGTTCGAATTAGATGTTCCACTTGGTCTTGTAATCCAACTGGGAATTTGGTAGCAGACAAAACTGATAAATTAAGAACGCTCTTAACAATTTTGTCCACTAGTTCAGCGTCACTCCTTAAAGTTAAATAGAATTTAGAGAAGAAATCATGTATTAACAAAGTTAAATCAGAAGCTTGAAATATGGTTGAGTGAGTGTGGTTTACCTGTGATTGCTCTCATCCCATCCAAAGAGACTTGCTACTTTTGTGAGTGCGTGGCTCCACCTGGACATGCCATGCTCCAGTTGTTGTGCTGAAAATGTTTGTTGTGCAGTTGCTTTGAAGGCTTTTCCAAAATCACCCTTCTGAAGACGCACATCAGAGGGTTGAATTTCGTAATATACGGGCAGAACATGTCGGCAATAACTTTCGTGCCAAGCAATGATTTGTTGAAGTTGATGAAGACACCAAGCAGATTGAGAATAGGTTTTGGTGAAAACAACTATTACTACACGACACAGATTTAGAATAGGTTGTTGGACGTGCATTGACTCCACTGCATTCTGATGGTGAAGGAAAGTTGTGAGTCCAACGGACGAGAAAGCAGAATCGAGATGAGAAACAAATTTCCTGCGGATGTCTTCTCCGTTGAAGCTGATGAGCACATCATAATTCCGTGGCAGTTTGTACGATGAAGACGCGAATTCCATGGAAGGAAATTATGAGATAATGAAGTGTTAGAAGAGAAAGCAATAACGAAACACTCTCAAAGAGATTATCTGTACAGACACAAATGCGATTCGAAATACTTTTTTAATCATCGTGGAAACGCGTTAAGACCATCTCAGCACCTTTTTAACTTTGAACCAACAAACAAGATATTACACTATTCTCTTTACAATATATTATTAACTTTACTTTTATTTTAAAAACTTCGAGTCTCTTATTATAGTATGCAAATATCGCTTTAAATAACATCATCATCTTTCACGGTGCACGATACGCATATATCTCTTATTTTTATATTGATAAAAGAAAAGTAGAAAGTAAAAATGCAGTTTTGGAAAACATCAAGACAACTCATTTTATTTTCAATAAATAATTAGTTTAGTTGAATAAGTATTAACATGTTTCATTTTGAGAAAAAAAATATCACATACTGTTATGAAATAAATCGAATAATACAGAGAATGACGACAGATAATAGAGAAGAGAAGAACAAGAGAGAATAGAGAATGAGAGAATAGGGAGCAATTCATCTATCTATTATTATTGATAGGAAGAGTCCTATTTATAAATACAATATGTAATCCATAAAGGAAACAAATCAACTTAGTTAATACAAATATTTACCATAAAGAGTAATGAATCATATGAGTAAATGTATCAAATCAATGGACAATCATTAATTCATAACACTCCCCCTTGAGTGTACATTGA
>Ga0214542_1012106_pt1 | contig 11384 bp, 12 predicted proteins | sample CNSS1metaG_FD_160096 | JGI IMG/M metagenome (GOLD analysis project Ga0214542, IMG submission 160096) | Root nodule microbial communities from cowpea collected in UCLA plant growth center, Los Angeles, California, USA - CNSS1 | ecosystem: Host-associated > Plants > Roots > Nodule | place: USA...
TAATTTTGTTTAAAATTTAAATATTTTATTTTAATCAAATTTTTAAAATCATTTCAATTATATATCTTTTTATATTTTTAAATTTAAATTTATTTTTATATAATTTATTAAAAATTTAATAAAAATATAAAAATAAAAAAATCATATTTAAAATAACATATATAAATAATTAAATTTAAAATTTTTAAAAAATGAATATATATATATATATATATATATATATATTTATATATATATATATATATATATATATATATATATATATATATATGTATATATATATATATATATATATATATTTTTTTTTAATTTAAAGTTTTATTATTTTAAAATGAATTTAAATATTAAATAAAATTAAATGAAGCAGAATAAATTTATTATTTATTATTTTTTTTATTTAAAGTTTAATATTATTTTATTTTTACTTATTTTTATTTTTATATTTCTTTTTTAGTATATTAAATAAAAATAAAATTATATATATAGATATTAATATTTAAAAAAAGTATATATTAAGAAATTTGAAAAAATAAAAAAATAAAAAAAATAATAAACTAAAAAAATCATTAAAAATTAAAAAATATAAGTTTTAAAAAGAATTAAAAATATTTAAAATAAAATTTGATTTTTTACTTACGGAAGTCAACTTCCGTAAAAATTTTTTTGACTTCCGGAAATCGACTTCCGGGAATATTTTTGACTTCCGGAAGTCGACTTCTGGTGATGATTTTTGATTTCCGGAAGTCGACTTCCGGTGATTTATTTTGACTTCCAGAAGTCGACTTTCGGTGATATATTTTGACTTCTGGAAGTCGACTTCCGGTGATATATTTTGACTTATGAAAGTCGACTTTCGATGATATATTTTGACTTTCGAAAGTCATATATTTTGACTTCTAGAAGTCAACATAATTTTGAAGGTGTGGTGTCTGCGGGTCAAAGAGTTGTTTAGAAATTTAAAGAAAGTTTGAAGGTGTAGAATAAATTTTGGAGGTGCAGGAAGAAAGACCCTAACATTTAAAATGTCTACGAGGGATCTTATTCAGAGACTCATTTCTACTGATATAAATTATATTCGTATTTTTTCCTGTCGTATATATTACAACTTAATTATCTCAGTATATTTAAAACAAGTTTTTAGAGTATATCTCAACAAATGCATAACATAAATTGTACTTTTCTATGTATCCATATAAATAACTTAAAATGTATCGTCCGAAAAAATAATACTATAATTTTTTTTAAGACTAAAAAAAAAAATAAAAAAAACCCTCACCTACAATTTTTTTTTTCTTTGCTTCCTAATTACTTCTTTAAAATTCAGGAATGATGTTGTTGGGTTGACCGACTTATAGTATGGGAAAGTGATGCAAGTTTGACACAGAGGGAGGACGTTTTTACGCCGTTGGATCTTTTAACCTTTTAATTTACGGTTTTGATATGCATTTTTTTAATTTTTCTAGCGTATTTTGAGATGCGTAATTTCTAGTTTTCTATATTTTGTATACTTTAAATATTCTATTACATTTCTAAAATAAGGTAAGTTTTGTTTCATTGTTTTATTATTGTTTCTATATTACCTTATTACCTTATTAATAATAATGAACTTATTCATTCCATATTATACACACATGCGCTTCACTAATTTATAGTAATGATATTATTCATTCCGTATTATACTTTAAAATGTTATAATCATAGATCTATTTTATTTGTTTCTGATAATTTTTTAATAGTGTTTTGTTTAAACAATTAGTTTAACTAGTACACAAAAATAATAAATCTTCTGAGAGATACATCAATTTTATTTAATTTTAATCTTTATAAATTCTTTAGGAAATAAATGATATAGGATTGGTAGTAAAATATATTGCATAAAAATTATTACAATTGAAGCTAAAAGTTGTAATTAAAATAATTTATCTATAAATGAAATATTTCTAAACATAAAAAGTAGTTATAAGAAAAAAATTATAAACATCTCAGAGTTTTTTTTTTTTTTTACCAAAATTTGTGTAAAAAAATCACATGTACAAACATATTTATCATTTGACAATTTCAGTTACTTTAATAGTTGATTTGATTTGACCAAGTATTTTATATTTGTTACCTTTTAGATATTAAAAAATCAAACTCCACTAATGAGGCTATTTACCAAAGCACTTAAATTTTGTCAAAGTTCAGTGGCTAGTGCAGGTGATTAATTAGATTATGCAGGTCAACTGCTTTTATATCTAACCCTTTTGTTTTCTTTTTCAAAGTTCATTCAGTTGACCAGTCTTCAAAATGAACCATTTACACGTTTATGAATCGTTGACCACAATTCTATGAATGCGTTCACAAATCACAAAGAAAAACTTCAGATTCACACGACACTACTAATTTTTCATACCAAGTTAAGTTTTTCACGTAAATTGAAACAAACAAAAAAATCTTTAAACCAAGCTATCTTCAGTTTTAAATATTTATTGATTATTTTTAATAAAAAAATTTATAAAATAGGAGGAGGTGTTTGAAGATGGAGGCAAAGAGGGATGTGGAAAACAGTTACAAGTGGCAAATGGGGACAAAAGCAGAAAACATAAGAAGCAAAGTGGGTGTGAATAGACATAAACCGAAATTGATTGAATTGAGGTGGTGAGTTTCTATTGGTTGGGGTGGCTTCCCAAGTTGTCGTTTCAGGTTATGTTGGGCAGCGATGGAGGGTGGTAGAACTTTGATTTTGGAGCATTTTTCATGTCGTGGAAACCATTTCTCTCTGCAAATACCAAACACTTCTCAACTTTGACGACTTTTCCTTGTCACATAAATATTATATGGATCCATGCCTATCATTGCTCTTCCCACACACCACCACTTTCCTCCACGTGTTTCATCTATTTCCAATCTCACTCTTCAATCATTCATATTACTATCTTTATATGCATCTTATTTAATTTTTTATTAAAAATAGGATTTCTCAAGAAAATATTTCTATTGAACAAATGGCGTTAATTCAGTTTATCACACGGTTGTCTGTTTATTCAGTTTTTTTTTTGTTCTAAATAGAAAAGAAAGCAACAAATCAAATGAGTCAGATTTGTAATTAAAATATGGTGGGTGGAAATAATAAATATATAATGATAATAATAATAATAATAATAATAATAATAATAATAATAATAATAATAATAATAATAGAGTACTTAGAAATTAAGAATATATTTTAGGGGCGTGGGTTCAAAATGTCTGCTCCAAATGCATCCAAATGGAGAAGGTGGAGTGGAGCCCTAATAAAACTTCCTTTTTTTATAATAAATAAAATAAAAAAAAAGGAAAGATTTTTTCCCTTTCTCTAAAAATCTGATTTTTCATTCCTTATTGCGGGTATATATATAGGGATATACCCTTGAATTTGTTTCCTAAACGCCATAATCACATTTCAAACATATTTGTTTCCTAAAGGGTTCTGTTTGGGATTCTGCAGAAGAAGAAGAGGAAGAAGATGGAGAGCACCGCCACCGCCGCCTGCACCTCCGCCACCTTCTTCAACGAGAAACGAGAAGGTTACATGGGCTATGCAGTTCATAGCCAAGTCATCAAAATCAAGCAAGAAATTGAGAAAACGAAGCACCCTTCTCTGCAGCTACACATCAGGCGTGCCCTTCTCAGAGATGTCAACCGTCTTCGCTCTCGCTCGCCGCTGGGATTGGCGGAGAGTGCTATCCTTGGATGTTAGAACACCGCGACATCATGCAGATCATACAGTTACAGACACACATGTACATAAAATGTTCTATGCTTAGAGAGACAAATTTCCCTTCTTGGAAGTTTGAACTTTATTATAAACCCCTTTTTTCTTCCTTTTTAGCCTGTTTCTTTTTCTTTTTTTTTTTGTCTTGTTTTTATGTTCTTGTGACTTTCTTCTACGTCTTTTTGGTGGTAAATATTGGGACATGCTTTCTCTAAAGTTTCTTCCTCTCTTTTTAACTCATAATTCTTCCATGTGCTTGTGCTTTTGCAAACATTATTGTTGAGATTTTCTTTTCTTTTTTCTTATTTGTTGTACGTGACGAGGTTGATTCAGTTGTCGTGAAAAAATGAACAGGGCTTGACATGGATTCTTTCCAAACGCAAACGCTCTCTAATTTCAAAGATTAAATCTAACACGGAACGGCACAGTATAACTAGCCGTTCTTGTGCCACGTCAAAGAAAATAGAATGAAAATTTGTAGTTCCACAACATATTCTAATTCTTTGTCTGCTATTATTCATGCGAGACTGTGAAAGAGAGAGCGATGGCCTGTGTGGTGCAGATTTTCTGTTTGTTTCTGACTTTCTGTCCTCGTAAGTCTACATAATAAGATAATCAGAACCACGGAATATTCCATTTTTTGTGTGAAAAAGAAAATTAGAGAACGAAGAAACTATAAAAATAATCACTAAGAATAAGTTATTTAGGTCGAATCAATAGCTACTAATAAAATATTCGGTGATTGAATTAGATTTTTCCAGTGTTGTCAAATCATAGAGCTTCTACCGTATTGGTTTCATATTTGAAGAAAGACTAAGTGTTGTTAAATTGGGTGCAGTGCAAAGAAACATTAACACATAATGACCAATCAAATAAAACAAAATTAGCACTGCTTATATTTCAGCAGAAAATTGTCAAACGGCTTAAGTAACTAGGTCAATCAAAATTACACTCTCCAGTAACATAGCAAACAAATCAAAAAGAGAATGAAAGGAAAAAAGGATATTCATAACAGCAAGCAAATAACAAATCGTTCACAATCATAGAATGAGCGGCACGTTCAACTTAATCACCCAACGTGTGTTTGAATAAGCGCCGCATTCAGCTGAAAGTGGATTCATTGTGAGCGTAGCATTCACTTTAGAGCACGTTACACTCAGCCTTCAGCGGTAGCTGTTTCCTTTGATGATAGAAGCTTTACCCTCCTTGAGAGATTTTTCATTACGTCAATAATCACGCATTTCTTTTGGATTCTGTACTGAATGGCTAACTCGGTTGAACCTGAAGCACCCTGCTTTAACAGAGATTCATCATCCATTATTTTGGTCGGAAAGTGTTCCAGTGCAATGACGCACAAAGCAATTAGGGTGCGAAATACAGCTATGTCATGTGCAACACCGAGAGGAGCCTCAACATCCAAAGACTTGAGGGTACTGAGATCATACTTCTGCACAGTTTCCACATTACTCGAAAGGACTACTCGCAATGCAGCCACCAAGCGGCCATCTACTGTTTCTTCACCACCTAAGCTCACCTGTCACAATAAAACAAATAAAATGAACTTGTGCCATGGGTGGAATATGTAATACCACAAGGTTCTTCAGTTTTTGGGTTTAGATCATTCAGCTATCTTGCAATTGTTACTTATTCCGGGTGATCCTATGTTTTGGCCAGTTTTATCACTCACTTACCAACTGTGGGGAAAGCTTCAGTCAAAATATGGATGTGATGTTGATACATCAACAGCAATATACATTAAGTTTCTACAAGATAGAAGACGGGAACTAATGTAACATGTAATAGCAGTTTAACCTTGAGATTTGGAGTTTCTCCAGATAGATTCAACTGAGATAAAATCAGTTCCTGCCACGGAGCAGGTGCTGAGAAATTTGGTGAAGAAACTCCAGCCGCAGTGCTTGCAGCATCCAAAAGAGCACCATCATATTTGAGCTCAATACAATCAAAAGGGTTTGAGTGAATCACAAATCCATAATCAAGAAGGAAAAAATCATTGTTTAAACTGCCATAAGAAAGTAACAGAGGGTCATCTTCTTTGATTGCTGTCTCAGCCACAACCTGAGCCCAAGAAAAAATACCAACAGGAAAGATGATTCAGATTTAACTTGTTACTTAAAAGACGAAAAAGAATAACTTGGCGGGGGTTGGAGCAATATATATATGAAAAATGAGAAAGCATGCCTTCACTTGCATCTTCATGGTATCGGTATCTTCTTCCTGAACAATTCTAGCATTTGGATTGAAACTATGATTGCACATATCAATCAGAGGGAGCATCATGGGTATGTGAATTCGGTCCCCATTCTGATCCTTTTCACCATACAACCTGAATGCTCTAGATGAGACTGCTGACATTGCCCATCCAAGAGAAGATGCATCTACTTCTTGACCACCAAAAGGATGGCTATCTGGCTTAACACTTGCTAAGGCACGCTTCACTTCTTGCTCAAAATCAAGAAGAAACCGGCATCTTTTGTTTACCTGTCTCAAGAAATTGACTTAACTGCCATAATACAGAACTGCGAGAGACACACAATATATTCTATAAACAACGACACAGACGATTTCAGCTTCTGGAATTGGTTACAACGACACCGAAATGAAAACGCATATTTCTCATGATCCCAAAATAGAAATGAAAGTGGACACAGAAGTAAAACATATTGGATAGGTGCATCAAATGACTTTTTTATATATATATATATATATATATATATATATATATATATATATATATATATATATATATATATATATATCACAAAACTAGAAAACTCGAAACATAAGAGACGCAGAAATACATTTCAATAGGCTAGATTAGATTCACTTCTCCTGTCGAAATCAATTCTTGACTAGTTGTGTAGTACAAATTACGATCCTGCTTGGATCATAAGAACCCATATGAGAAAAAAAAAATTGGGCTTTATGAAGAAGCTTATGAACTAAATTTTTCTAAAAGTTCCTTTCTTTTTTAATTTCTCAAAAATTTGAATTAAGTTTGACAACATAGCTCAAATAGAAACGCAATGCAATTTGCCTTTGTATTTTGTTGAAGAAATACCTGATGAAGAAGTGGAGCATAGTGCAAGTTCTTTATGTCCTCCCCAGGGAAGAAAATAGGCACGGTGAATGTTTCAGGGAGATTACTAATGTACGGCCACCAGAAGGACCCAACTTTTGCCCTCTCTTGCAGAAGCTTCAAACCCAGTTTCATTGCCCATAGTTCCTCTGTCAAATGCTACCACAGTGTCCAATTCATTTACATCAAAAACTCGGTAGAAAAAAAAAAAACATGGATCACTCACTACCCTAGACTCAGTAGAAAGAGAATGAATACCAGGGATTTGGCGCGCCAAGTGATGCAGCAGAGGGTCGTGTTCAAGAGTGGTAAAGCGCAGGGGAAGGTGGTGCGGAAGGACAATTAGGTCACTGCCACGTGGAATCGGGTCCTTGGCCACTAGACCCAGTCCGTTGGATGAACCGAGTTGTGCTATATCCAGCGCGCGGTGGACGAACCCGCCCTCTCTGGTTACCCACTTTAGGAGGTCGGGTGGGTAGGGAACTATTCGTGACGCCGATGCAGATGCGGCGCATGTTAGCGGGCGCAAGTGGGTCAGCGAACACATCACCGTCTTCGAAGTGCCCATAACCCAATCCTCTAAGGGTTCCCTGCGACAACGCCACCACCACCGGAAGCTTAAACTCTCAACTATAAAAAATTCAAACCCAATTTAACGCAAATTTCTAATATTATGTATTAACAAATGTATGATAAAAAAAATAAAAAAAATTGTTTGACACCACTTGCATTAGTTGATAACACATCTTTAGAGATATTTTAATTATTAAAAAAAGGTTATTTTTGTATTTTAGAAAAAAATACTGAAGGGGTAAAAGAGTTAAGGTGGAGTGTGTGTAAAAATTTGTTGAGTATCAAATAATATTATCATACAAAAGTAGGTTAAATAGTGTTTTTTTTTATATTCTTTTTTTAATCTAGTGTCATAGTTTTGAAAGTTCCTAATCTACTTTTTGTTTAATTGTATTTTAAATTATTGATAAATTAAATCTTTAATAAAATTTTATAATTTATTGAGTATTTGATAAATTTAATTTTTTTAATTGAATTTATATATTTTTACTATTTTATTATTTTAAAATTTTATGATTTATGATTTTATAATTTTAAAACAATAACACGATATAATAACACGATATAATGATAACACAATATAATGATAACATGATATAACGATGTGATAATATGACAATATAAAAAATTAATAAAAAATATATAATAATATAATAATATAACAATATTATATTATTACGAACGTATAACAATGGTTAGTAGTAATTTACCTAAACCATGTGAATATTCTAAGTTAAAACTAATATAATTAATCAAGGTACAAGTCAGGTCGGTAAATTTCTAAGATTGTTTATAAAAGATATCGGTAAATTCCTAAGATTGTTTATAAAAGATATGATAATGATATTTCAACAAAAGTATTTGACAAGTTTTTGACAAAGGTGACGTGACAGCGGTTTTTTTAAATTTTTATTACGAAAATGTTAGTTAACACATGCCACGGAAAGAGAAAGGAAACTGAAATTAAATGTAAGTTAGAGAGAGAAAGTGAAGAAGAGAGAAAGGGGGAAAGTGAGGTCAGGGGGTTGCGAAGTGAGAAATCGAGAGAGAGAGGGAGGAAGTAAGGTCGTCGGAGTTTCTGGTTCAGTGAAAGCGAGATTCCGGCAAACATTTCGCCGTCGTTAGTGGAGGATAGTTATCAGTGAAAGCGAAGACTCTCCCTATCATCCAGAAGATGAAGCTTTTGGAGTTGGTAGTGTTTTGCGAACTCTGCGTCCACCTTCCTTGGTCGGCGACAACCATTTGGTGGTCGTGTCCGTTGCATTATAAGTTTCTTTTGGTCCCATTTGACATTTGCGTACTGTGTTGGTTGATGATGAAGTTAATCTCGTTTTCGTCAAGTTTTGACTTATTTTGCAAACAAGTTGGTTTTGTACATGTTTGTTTTTTATGGAGTTGGGGAAAAGTTATTTGGTGGTGTTATCGTTAATGTTTACTGAATTTTTGAAAACCCATTTTTCTCGTTCGGTGTTGTGTGTTATAGAGGTGTGGGTACTTGAAAATTTTGAAGAAACCCCATGTTTTCTAAGTCCATATCTGTGTCCTCGTATGTTGTTGTCTGTATTGTAAAATTGTTGGCAGTTACTTCATTTGTATTTGATTTCTAGGGTTTCGGTACTGGCAGGTTTTGAATGTGAGGTTGTTCAATGATGTCATGTATTCCGTGTTGTGTAAGAAATATATTTTGCTTTGTGCCTACATCCCCATAATGTTCATTTGGTGACTTTAGACCTCTCATTTGTGCGCCTGTGTGATTATACTCATAATAGTTTTTCATTAAATAACCATAATTGTTGGTCATTGTGAAAAAAGAAGAGAAAAATATTATGTGTAACCTTTGATATCTACAGGCAAGAAGTCCTCCAATACTACAACACGCTTTTATAAAAGATAGCTGTTTGTGGAGTTCTAAGGTCGTTCATCAATGTAATTCCAAGAACAATATTGTGGATTAAAAAGGAATGGGTGGTATAAAATTACTATGACCTTTTTTTGGTAGCCCATTCAGTTGTTGTACATATTTACTTGAAAACTTATTGACAACAGATTCCTAGTTTGTTGATTTATATTTGTACAGTTCTTTTTAAACATTCAGGTCCAGTGTAGAGACTGTGTGTCACTGAATGAATATTCTGTAGTTGAATGTATAGTGTAAGTGACTATTTACATTTAGTAATATGTAGTTTATACTGTGGGATGACCACAACCACCCTCGTGAGTCCATTTATATGGTTCAGCTTCCAATAATTGTAGATTGTGGAATGTGTGAATGACAATTCTATGTCAGTTTAAAACAACAGGTTCAAATGTTTTGAAGTTATTGAAGTGCAAATACGAAAACCCACCACTGGTGCCCACATATTAGTGGTTTAGTCCCAGTTAATGTATGTTTACATTTATTTAGAAGTGGACAATGAACAAACCAAGCAGTTAAATGAATGCAGGTTTGATGAGGGAAATGCCTATGTCACTTATTGAATGAATGATCATTGATCGTAAAAGGATGATCATTGTCAAATGAATGATCATTTGACAATCCATATGCAGTAATCATAATCATGAACTCTACTCCCCACATAATTTGTCCTAACTCCCCGCTTTGGTTTGAGGTTTTTATTTTGGTTCTTCTTTGGCTACAGTACCGACAAATTAATTGGGTTGGAATTGGATAATTGTAAGGAATATATGTCTGACTGAATCGAATATTAATGATGTATTTACTAAATTTAAAATCATTGTATTGGGGTTTCTTTCCAGCTTTCTTAGAAAAGTTTGCCCAAACTCTCCATATATATATATATGCATAAGTCCCCACATCTGCGTGACATGTTTTACACATTATTGTGGAGTTGAAAAAGCACAAAATTCAGTGAATGTAGTGTTAATTGGCGGTGTGGACTTCGTCAATAATTTGCATAATTGTTTATGCTTCAATAAGGAGATTTAAATAAAGTTGTATAGAATATGCAAGCAGTACTGATTAAGTTGAACTCCACTCCCCACGTAGGTGCACTTAACTCCCCACTTACCATTAGAGGTTTGAATTTTGGCTCTAGTAAGTCTACACTCCCACCAAATTACTTGAATTGGGATTGGATAATGGAAAGGAATATTTGTTGGGCTAAATCAAAGACGAATGATCTGTTTACACATATTATATTAATTGTGTTCGCTTTTTCTGCAGCTTTGTTAAAAAAGTTTCCCTTTACTCCCCACATATGTATGCATAAGTCCCCATATCTGCGTCAAATGTTTTTTACCGGTTTGTGTAGTTGAAAAAGAACAAAATTTAGTGAATGCAATATTAATTGGTGCACTGGACTTCGTGATTGACTTCGTCATTGAGTTACATCATGGTGAATGCTCGAATAAGGCGATTTAACAAGAGTTTTTATTCAATGTGGAAGCAGTATTGAAAAAGTTGGAGTGTACTCCCCACATAGGGGCGACTAACTCCCCGCTTTTGTAACAGGTTTTTACTTTGGGTCTTGTGAGGCTACACTCCCACTTAATTAATTGAATTGGAATTGGGTTATGCAAACGAATATTTTTCTTAAGGAATGAAATACGAATAATGTATTTACCACATTTTAATTAAGTTAATTGGTTTGTCCTGCAGCTTTGTTCAAAACAATTTGATTCAACTCCCCACATACAGAGTACTTACTCCCCAGATCGGCGTGAGCTGTTTATACAGTTGTGTGTACATATAAAAACCACATAATTCCTTTCATTCAATTTTAATTGGTCAACTGCACTTCGTGATTGAGTTACATGATGGTCAATGCTCGATAAAGGCAATTTAAGAATAGTTTTTATTCAATGTGGAAGCAGCATTACAAAAGTTCAAGTGTACTCCCATATAGTTGCGACTTACTCCCCGCTTTTGTAACAGGTTGTTACTTGGGGTCCTGTGAGACTACACTCCCACTAAATTAATTGAATTGGAATTGGCTTATGCAAAGGAATATTTTTGTTAAG
>Ga0214542_1012108_pt1 | contig 11379 bp, 8 predicted proteins | sample CNSS1metaG_FD_160096 | JGI IMG/M metagenome (GOLD analysis project Ga0214542, IMG submission 160096) | Root nodule microbial communities from cowpea collected in UCLA plant growth center, Los Angeles, California, USA - CNSS1 | ecosystem: Host-associated > Plants > Roots > Nodule | place: USA...
GCGTTATCAGAGGGTGAGGATGAATTCAAGTGGATTAGAGTGTGAAACTTGTCTTGTTCACTTTAAGAGGATTAAAGGTGAAAGTGAGTGAATTTAAAGTAATGTTTGTTGAAGTTTGTGAGTGATTTGTTGGATGTGATAAATTAAAAATTATATTTAAATCAAGAAAAAACAAGATTACCAAATTGTCTTTTATTTTAAATATGATTAAAAATTATCATTATATAAGTTTGATTTGTTGTAGAAAAAATATTAATATGTATAAATGAAAATAACATGATTTATTAAAAAAATATTTATAAAATAATTGAATAAAAAATTTTAAAATTAATAATTACTTTTTAAACCTTACTTTATAACAATTTTCAAATTTTCGTTATTTTTACATCATTTTAATAATTAAGCTAAAAAATAAACTGCGGACATAATTGGAATATTGATATCACCCTCAAACCATTGCATAACAGAAATGATTGAAAAATAAAGGAATTTTCATCTTCCTTCCCCTCTCTTTGTCAAGGTTGATTGGAGGGAGAGGAAGATGATCAATTCAAGTGGATTAGAGTGTGAAGTTTGTGTTGTTTAATTTAAGTTGGTTAAAGGTGAAAGTTGGTGGATTTAGAGTAAAGTTTGTTAAAGTTTGTGAGTGATTTAATGGATGTGATAAATTAAAAATTATATTTAGATGAAGGAAAAAAAAGATTACCACATTGTGGTTTATTTTAAAAACAATTAAAATTTATCAATATATAAGTTTTATTTATCGTAGAAAAAATATTAAATTGTATAAATGAAAATAACATATTTTAATAAAAAAATATTTATAAAATAATGTTATAAAAAATTTAATAATTGAAAATTACTTTTTAAACATTATTTTATTAAAATTGTCAAATTTACGTTATAATCTATTTTTGTAAAAGTAATTTCAAAAGACATATTTTTACATCAATTTCATAATTAAGCTGAAAAAAAATGGAGACATAATTGTAATCTTGATATCACCCTCAAATCATGACATAACAGAGATGATTGAAAAGAGAGGAATTTCTCCCTTCCTTTCCCTCTCTCTCCCTCAAAGTTGATTGGAGAGAGAGGGAGAGGATGGCATAAAATGGATTATGGTGTAAAGTTTGTGTTGTTCACTTTAAGTGGATTAGAGGAGGAAGTGGGTGGATTTAGAGTAAAGTTTGTGAGTGATTTGATAGATATAATAGATTAAAAAATATATTTAAATCAAGGAAAAACAGAATTACCAAATAGTCCTTTATTTTAAAAATAATTAAAAATTATCATTATAGAAGTTTGATTTGTTGTAGAAAAAATATTAAAATGTATAAATGAAAATAACGTATTTTAATAAAAAATATGTAAGAAATAATGTAATAAAATTTTTTATAATTAATAATTACTTTTTAAACCTTATTTGATAAAAATTTTCATATTTTCGTTATTATTTATTTTTGTAAAATTAATTTCAAAAGTGTTATTTTTACATAATTTTCATAATTAAGCTAAAAAATAAATTGCGGACAGGATTGTAATTTTGATATCACCCTCAAACCATAGCATAACAAAGACGATTGCAAAATAGAGGAATTTCCCTCTTCTTTCCCCTCTCTCTCCCTCAACATTGATAGGAGGGAGAGGGAGAGGATGAATTCAAGTGGATTAGAGTGTGAAGCTTGACTTGTTCACTTTAAGGGGATTAAAGGTGAAAGTGAGTCGATTAAGAACAAAGTTTGTTGAAGTTTGTGAGTGATTTGATGAATTTGATAGATTAAAAATTGTATTTAAATTAAGAAAAAAGAAGATTACGAAATTGTCCTTTATGTTAAGTATGATTAAAAATTATCATTACATAAGTTTGATTTGTTGTAAAAAAATATTAATATGTATAAAAGAAATTAACATATGTTATTAAAAAAATATTTATAAAATAATGTAATAAATAATTTTATAATTAATAACTAATATTTAAACCTTATTTTATAACAATTTCCAAATTTTTGTTATTAATTATTTTTGTAATAATAATTTGAAAGGCCATATTTTTACATCATTTTCATAATTAAGCTGAAAAATAAATTGTCGATATAATTGTAATCTTAATATCACCCTCAAATCATTGCATAACATAGATGATTGAAAAATAGAGGTAATTTCCTCTTCCTTCCCCCTCTCTCTCTATCAACATTGATTGGAGGGAGATGATGAATTCAAGTGGATTAGAGTGTGAAGCTTGTCTTGTTCACTTTAAGGGGATTAAAGGTGAAAGTGAGTGGATTTAAAGTAATGTTTGTTGAAGTTTGTGAGTGATTCGATAGATGTGATAGATTAAAAATTATATTTAAATCAAGAAAAAACAAGATTACCAAATTGTCTTTTATATGAAATATGATTAAAAATTATCATTATATAAGTTTGCTTTGTAGAAAAAATATTAATATGTATAAATGAAAATAAAATATTTTACTAAAAAAATATTAATAAAATAATGTAATACAAAACTTTATAATTAATAATTACTTTTTAAATCTTTTTTAGAACTATTTTCAAATTTTCGTTATTAATTATTTTTGAAAAATAATATCAAAAGCTATATATTGACATCATTTTGACAATTAAGTTGAAAAATAAATTGCGGACATAATTGCAATCTTTATATCACTCTCAAACCATTGCATTTGAAAAGTGGAGGATTTTCTCCCTTCCATCCCTTCTCTCTCTCAAGTTTGATTGGAGAGAAAGGGAGAGGATTGCATCAAGTGGATTATAGTGGGAAGTTTGTGTTATTTAGTTTAAGTGGATTTAAGGTGAAAGTGGGTGGATTTAGAGTAAAGTTTGTTAAACTTTGTGAGTGATTTGATGGATGTGATAGATTAAAAATTATATTTAAATCAAGGAAAAATAAGATTACCAAAATGTCCTTTATTTTAACAATAATTAAATATTATCAATATATATGTTTGATTTGTCGTAGAAAAAATATTAAAATCTACAAATTAAAATAACATATTTTAATAAAAATAGTTATAAAATAATGTAGTAAAAAATTTTATAATTAATAATTACTTTTTTCATCATTTTCATAATTAAGCTGAAAATTAAATTGCAGACATAATTGTAATCTTGATATCACCCTGAAACCATTGAATAACCTAAGATGATTGAAAAATAGAGGAATTTCCACTTCCTTCCCTTCTCTCTCCCTCAACGTTGATAGGAGGGAGAGGGAGAGGATGAATTCAAGGGGATTAGAATGTGAAGCTTCTCTTGTTCACTTTAAGGAGATTAAAGGTGAAAGTGATTTGATTTAGAGTAAAGTTTGTTGAAGTTTGTGAGTGATTTGAAGGATGTGATAGATTAAAAATTATATTTAAATCAAGAAAAAACAAGATTACAAAATTGTCCTTTATTTTAAATATGATTAAAAATTATCAGTATATAAGTTTGATTTGTTGTAGTAAAAATATTAATATGTATAAATGAAAATAACATATTTTATTAAAAAAATATTTATAAAATAATGTAATAAAAAATTTTATAATTAATAATTACTTTTTAAACCTTATTTTAGATCAATTTCCAAATTTTCGTTTTGAATTATTTTTGTAAAAATAATTTTAAAATCTATATTTTTACATCATTCTCATAATTAAGCTGAAAAATAAATTGTTGGTATAATTTTAATCTTGATATCACCCTCAAGTCATTGCATAACAGAGATGATTTAAAAATAGAGAGGTATTCATCTTCCATTCCTCTCTCCATCAACGTTGATTGGAGGGAGAGGGAGAGGATGAATTCAAATGGATTATAGTGTGAAGTTTGTGTTGTTCACTTTAAGTGGATTAAGGGTGAAAGTGGATGGAATTAGGGTAAAGTTTGTTAAATTTGTGAGTGATTTGATGGATGTGATATATTAAAAATTATATTTAAATCAAGGAAAAATAAGATTACCAAATTGTCCTTTATTTTAAAATTAATTAAAAATTATCATTATATAAGTTTGATTTGTCGTAGAAAAAATATTAAAATGTAAAAATGAAAATAACATATTTTAGTAAAAAAATGATTATAAAATAATGTAATAAAAATTTGATAATTGATAATTACTTTTTAACCCATATTTTATAGTAATTTTCAAATTTTAGTTATTAATTATTTTTGTAACAATTATTTCAAAACCCATATTTTTACATTATTTTAATAATTAAGCTATAAAATAAATTGCGGACATAATTGTTATCTTGATATCACCCTAAAACGACAAAGATGATTGAAAAATAGAGGAATTTCCCTCTTCGTTCCCTTCTCTCTCCCTCAAAGTTGATTTAGGATGAAGGAGATGATGAATTGAAGTGGATTAGAGTGTGAAACTTGTGTTGTTCACTTTAAGGGTATTTAGGGTGAAAGTGTGTGGATTTAGAGTAAAATTTGTTGAAGTTTGTGAGTGATTTGATGAAGTTTGATTTGTTGTAGAAAAAATATTAATATGTATAACTCAAAATAACATATTTTTTTTAAAATATTTATAAAATAATGTAATAAAAAAATTTATAATTGATAGTTACTTTTTAAACCTTATTTTATAACAATTTTAAAATTTTCGTTATTAACTTTTTTTGTAAAAATAATTTCCAAATTCTAAATATTTTCATTATTTTCATAATTAAGCTGAAAAATAAATTGCGGAGATAATTGTAATCTTGATATGACCCTGAAACCATTGCATAACCTAAGATGATTGAAAAATAGAGGAATTTCCACTTCCTTCCCTTCTCTCTCCTCAACGTTGATAGGAGGGAGAGTGAGAGGATGAATTCTAGTGGATTAGAATGTGAAGTTTGTCTTGTTCACCATAAGGGGATTAAAGGTGAAAGTGATTTGATTTAGAGTAAAGTTTGTTGAAGTTTGTGAGTGATTTGAAGGATGTGATAGATTAAAAATTATATTTAAATCAAGAAAAAACAAGATTACAAAATTTTCCTTTATTTTAAATATGATTAAAAATTATCACTACATAAGTTTGATTTGTTGTAGTAAAAATATTGATATGTATAAATGAAAATAACATATTTTATTAAAAAAATATTTATAAAATATTGTAATAAAAAAATTTATAATTAATAATTACTTTTTAAACCTTATTTTAGATCAATTTCCAAATTTTCGTTTTGAATTATTTTTGTAAAAATAATTTTAAAATCTATATTTTTACATCATTCTCATAATTAAGCTGAAAAATAAATTGTTGGTATAATTTTAATCTTGATATCACCCTCAAGTCATTGCATAACAGAGATGATTTAAAAATAGAGAGGTATTCATCTTCCATTCCTCTCTCCATCAACGTTGATTGGAGGGAGAGGGAGAGGATGAATTCAAATGGATTATAGTGTGAAGTTTGTGTTGTTCACTTTAAGTGGATTAAGGGTGAAAGTGGATGGAATTAGGGTAAAGTTTGTTAAATTTGTGAGTGATTTGATGGATGTGATATATTAAAAATTATATTTAAATCAAGGAAAAATAAGATTACCAAATTGTCCTTTATTTTAAAATTAATTAAAAATTATCATTATATAAGTTTGATTTGTCGTAGAAAAAATATTAAAATGTAAAAATGAAAATAACATATTTTAGTAAAAAAATGATTATAAAATAATGTAATAAAAATTTGATAATTGATAATTACTTTTTAAACCATATTTTATAGTAATTTTCAAATTTCAGTTATTAATTATTTTTGTAACAATTATTTCAAAACCCATATTTTAACATTATTTTAATAATTAAGCTATAAAATAAATTGCGGACATAATTATTATCTTGATATCACCCTAAAACGACAAAGATGATTGAAAAATAATTTCCCTCTTCGTTCCCTTCTCTCTCCCTCAAAGTTGATTTGGGATGAAGGAGATGATGAATTGAAGTGGATTAGAGTGTGAAACTTGTGTTGTTCACTTTAAGGGTATTAAAGGTGAAAGTGTGTGGATTTAGAGTAAAGTTTGTTGAAGTTTGTGAGTGATTTGATGAAGTTTGATTTGTTGTAGAATAAATATTAATATGTACAACTCAAAATAACATATTTTTTTTAAAATATTTATAAAATAATGTAATAAAAAAATTTATAATTGATAGTTACTTTTTAAACCTTATTTTATAACAATTTTAAAATTTTCGTTATTAACTTTTTTTGTAAAAATAATTTCCAAATTCCAAATATTTTCATTATTTTCATAATTAAGCTGAAAAATAAATTGGGGAGATAATTGTAATCTTGATATCACCCTCAAACCATTGCATAACCTAAGATGATTGAAAAATAGAGGAATTTCCACTTCCTTCCCTTCTCTCTCCTCAACGTTGATAGGAGGGAGAGTGAGAGGATGAATTCAAGTGGATTAGAATGTGAAGTTTGTCTTGTTCACTATAAGGGGATTAAAGGTTAAAGTGATTTGATTTAGAGTAAAGTTTGTTGAAGTTTGTGAGTGATTTGAAGGATGTGATAGATTAAAAATTATATTTAAATCAAGAAAAAACAAGATTACAAAATTGTCCTTTATTTTAAATATGATTAAAAATTAATAGTATATAAGTTTGATTTGTTGTAGTAAAAATATTAATATGTATAAATGAAAATAACATATTTTATTAAAAAAATATGTCCTAATCAATAGTTGGCCTCTTCCCGGTTGATACATGTCAACTTGAACCCAGGAGAGGTTACCTGCAGAAGAGTCTCCGAAGCTCAAGTAAGTCAAAGTTCTGAAAGAGTCAAACCAGTGATTAATGAATGCGTACCTTTAATTCTTGGGGTCCACGCGTATTTATAGAGCATTAATGATGTTTGATTACCTCATGGGCCGGGCCTTAACTTGGGCTATGGCTTGGGCCATGAGTGGGCTTGGGCCCCAACCCAGGCCCATAAGACCTATTGAATACAAGGGCTTCTATTTTCACTAAGTTTATTGGAGTTGTCGGCCTGGGCTCTAATCTTATCGGGTCTGTTGTCCGCTGGAGTAGCTGGCTTAGACCAATTACTTGATGACTTACATTGGTTATACAAGGTGTAGGTTATTCTTCTATATATATAAGTTGAAACCGGTATAAGTTAGGGCAACTCGGCCTAGGCTGAATACTTGGCTGCCTTGATATATGCATTGTTTGCTTATATGGTCGAGTTTGGCTAGGTGTGGTACACTAGTCCCCCAGCCTTGTCCGATATGAGGTGTCGGTCAAGGGTGATATGTGTTGGTATGCTAGCGGAACCGGCTAGGTGTGATACACCAGTCCCCCAGCCTTTAAGTGTGGTGAACAGTGTTAAGGCTAAAAAGGTGGTAACCGTCAGAAGGTAGGTGAAGGGGCGTCAGTGGTCAAATCGAAAAAGTTTTGGCGCCGTCATTTTGAAGTGTCACATCCTTCGCAATGATGGTGTCGATTGGCCTGGGGTATTATTTTGGCGGGAAGAGTTTCGTCGTTTGGGATCGTGGACTATAAATATGGGTTTGAAAACAGATGAGGGGTTACTTGTTTCATTTGCGAGAGTTCTGAATTCAAAGATATTTTGCGTGTAATACTGCCGACTAGTCCTCAATTTCGACCGACATCTTCTCGTAAAAAATGAAACCAGGTATGTCTAGTAGTGGTAGCGTGTCTACGTCTAGTAGTAGTGAAAGTACCGAGTCAGATAGAAGTAAGGATATGCAACTTGGCGGAAAAGGTACGAGTTCTGGAGTTGTTACGAGCGGGATGCCAATGGAGGTTGTGAGGGAGGTTCGAGAGGATCCCCCCGAAGAGTTGGAGGAGAGCAACTGGCCGGCGAAAGGCGGCTATGGGTGGGCTGCTGCTGACGTTCGTGACCAATAATCTTTATTCAGATGGTCCCGTCTACTGAACTCTTGGCTAAACTGCACACCCGTCATCTCCAAGGGTGTCAGTGGAGACATTGTTTCGCTAGAGAGGGTGAGTGCTGTCGACCGGGTATGCCATGGGCAAGAGGGGGCTACCGAGAAGTTCTTCTACATGTATATGTGCCACTTTTCTCAGCTTCATGTGTGATTACCCTTAGATGATTTCACTATGGGTGTGTTGCAGGCGTTGAATGTGGCACTTACCCAGCTACATCCGAATAGTTGGGCCTACTTGCAGGCTTTCGGCATTCTGTGCAAGTCCTTATATTTGGAGCCCACTCCCTATGCTTTCTTGTATTTTTACGACACCAGACCTCGATGGCTGGCTACTTGGCTCTCTTTGATTAGTCGCCCCAGCGTTAGTAGACTGGATGCTTTCTCCCAGTCTTTCAAGCATTTCAAGGATAGGTACTTCAAGGTCATCGCCAAGGAAAGAGGAAAAGCTTATTTTTTGAACACAGACGAAAGTCCCAAGTTCCCTTTGAGTTGGACAAACAATCCTTCTCGGTATAAGGACATGGGGATGGATGAATTGTCGGTTGGTGATAAGGAGGTTGTGGAGACCTTGTTGAAGTTTGTCGATAAGTTGCCCACTAAGGGCCTAGTTAGGGTTTATAATTCGGTGCACCCGATAATAGATATCGAAGGTATCTGTTTATTACATAAGCTGTGTTAATAATGCTAAGTTGTTTTGATCCGAGTTGTGATGTGTTATTGTAGGGCATATGGTGCAGTCTGGAAAGAAGAATCTAGCGCTTTTTCAGACGTTGAGAAAAGAAATGGTCGCTAAGGCCAAGGCGGCTGAGAAGACTGATGTTTCCAACTTACAAGAATCGGTGGTGGAGGTGCACGTCCACGGCGGGACAAAGAGGAAGGCTGAGCTTCCGCCTCGACCCGGGAAGGCAAAAGATGTGAAGAAAGTAAGGGCGACCCTGCTTAGAACGAGGTCGGCTAGCGGGGAGAAGGGGCCGGAAGCTGGGCTGATCGAGTTGCCAGAGATATCCGTGAGGAAGGATATCTCGATTACCCTCCAGAGATTATCGTAAACTCTATTGACAACATGGATGCGGAGCACATTGTGAGAACAATGGTGGAATTTGGGAGCAAGGCTTTAGTTTTGAGCCGGCGTGTTGGGTCGCTTTATAGGAGGGAAGTGAAGGAGGGTGGTCGGGAAAAAGTGGAGGAATTGCAGGGGAAGGTGGATAAGTTGGAGGAGGAGAAGGCTGCATTGGAAAAGGCAAAAGAAGGTTGGGAAGCGGAGAGGAAAAGGTTGGCAACATGGAAGGTGCGTTGCTTGGACTCTGAGGAAAATCTGAATAAACGTATAGGGGAATTGGAGGAGGACTATGATGATTTGAAGGAAAAGTATGATGGAGCTGTCGGTGAGCTTGATGATCTGAAGAACAGCATCATACAAGAGCACATCAATGGTTTTGAGAAGGGATTGCGGCAGGCAACTTTTTTCCATCAAGATGTGGACGTGACAGACTCGAGGTTTGATGTAAATAAGGATGTTATTGATGGGAAGTTGGTCCAGGAGGATGAGGAGAGTGGGAATGAGGAGGCGCAGGAAAAGGCGGTAGAGGACGAGAAGAAGGCGGGTGATGCCAAGGAGGTGGCACCTGACGCAGCGAAATAGGATCTCAATTTTAATTGATTTGAAAATATTTGAGCCTATGTCTGTAATAGCCGATAATTATGTTACGTTGGTATACTTGCGTTTATGTTTAATGCGATTAATGTTCTGTATGTTATGTGTATGTTGAGTTTCGATGATATGTGATGTATGTGTGACACGATGAATTGTATGTTAAGGGTGTTCGACCCAGGCTGCTTACTTGTGGTAAGGGTGGGGAACTTAAACGAATTAACCACGAGTAGAGGGTGTTCAACCCAGGCCGCTTACTTGTGGTAAGGGTGGGGAACTTAAACGAATTAAAGTGAAAAACACATAGAAAGTCGTATAGTTGGGAACCCTTCTTTTTTATTTATTGAATATGGATGCCTCGTTAAAACCTCCTTGGCCAAAACCCTCCTTAGGGAAAAAAGACCAAGTGAGGGAAAAGAGTACACTCGGGGTTACAAGTATTGGTTCGATTACAATACAGATTCAGCTGAAGAAGAACTTGAGGTGGGATACATTCCAAGTGTACGGGTCATCCCAATTGGCGGAGAACTTGCCATCCTTCTTTCTAGCACTGCTGGCCATTCTCCATACTAGGTCCCCGATGACGAATGATCGTGGGTGTAGTTTTGCATTATATTTCCTGGCAGCTCGCTGTTTGGTAGCTAAATTGCGTATTTGGGCTTTTTCTTTGAGTTCGGGTAGAAGGTCGAGATGTAAGGCCATGTTTTGGTGGTTGTGGGTTGGGTCGTATAGTTCTCGGCGCAGGGATGGTTCGCCAATTTCTACTGGTATCATGGCGTCTGCGCCGTAGACTAGGCTGAATGTGGATTCGTTTATTGATGATTGGGGGGTGCATCTGTAAGCCCATAGAACTTTTATTAACTCTTCGGGCCATCGGCCTTTGGCGGTATCCAATCTCTTGCGAAGCTTTACGAGGATGACTTTATTTACCGCCTCCGCTTGCCCATTTGTTTCGGATGTTCTACAGAACTTGTGATGTGCTTGATGCCTAGGCCAGTATAGAATTTGGCTAACTCCTTGTCAATAAATTGTCGGCCATTGTCTGTGATGATGGTATGTGGTACGCCACATCTGCATATAATGTCTTTCCATACGAATTGTTGGACTTGCTGGGCCGTGATGGTAGTTAGGGGCTTGGCTTCGATCCATTTAGTGAAATAATCGACGGCTACAATTAGGAATTTTACCTGCCCCTTGCCGGGTGAAAAGGGGCTGAGGATGTCCATTCCCCATTTAGCGAATGGCCATGGGGACAATATGTGGTGTAGGTGTTCTTGTTTCTGGTGAATAAGGTTGCCATGTTTCTGACATGGCTTGCATTTCCTGATATGATTCTGGCAGTCTGCTTCTGTGGTCGGCCAGAAGTATCCGGCTCTTAGGACTCTGGTAGCCATGGTGCGTGCACCGGAATGGTAACCACAAATTCCTTCGTGTAGTTCTTTGATGATATATTGGGCTTGCTTTGCTGTGACACACTTAAGTAGGGGTTGGCCATATCCGCGCTTGTAAAGGTTGTCTCCTATCATGGTGTACCTGGCGACCTTAGCAAGCCAAGTTTTGTCCGCGTCGAGGGGGGGTTGCCGGTTTTGAGGTATTGAATGTAGGGGGTGGTCCAGTTTTTGCTTTGGAAGGGGGTGACGTTGTTGGTTGGGGTGTGGGTTAAATTTAGGCAAGTGTGTGTGATGGAAGGTGTGGATAGTGTTTGTTGTAGTAAGGATCGGTTACGGTTTTTGAGCTTGGTGCTGGCCAATTTGGAAAGGATGTCGGCCCTGACGTTGTCGGTTCTTGGGATGTGTTCGACGCGGACTTGTT
>Ga0214542_1012110_pt1:0-7500 | contig 11379 bp, 7 predicted proteins | sample CNSS1metaG_FD_160096 | JGI IMG/M metagenome (GOLD analysis project Ga0214542, IMG submission 160096) | Root nodule microbial communities from cowpea collected in UCLA plant growth center, Los Angeles, California, USA - CNSS1 | ecosystem: Host-associated > Plants > Roots > Nodule | place...
ACGTTCGATTAGGGTTTTCCATTTGGGATTTGGGCTTCGATCTCTGCTTACAATTGGATTTTCGATTTGAGTCGTTGGGGTTTTAATTTGGGCTTAAAATCTGAATGCCAACGACATGTTTTTCTGTAATTTCATCCCGTTTTTTGAACTCGGTAACTCGTTCTCAAACTCACGAGTCTGGTACGAGTCAGCGAGTTAACTCCGAGTTTGACAAATAACGAGTTTATATGCGAGTTAACTCGTCAACAGTGTCATGACTCGCAGACTCGTACGGGTTTACGAGTCAACCCGCGAGTTCGATAATCTTGAGTGTGATGCTTTAGTCAATGCATAAAATAATCAAGAATAATTGAGCTTAATCATTCAATGAAAGAATCTCAGTTTCTGATTCTGTTCTTCTCTAGCAGTAAACCAAGGAATACATGCCTAAAGCAGATTTTAACTTAGAAGATCAGATTAAACAGCACCGTCCTCCAAAAGTGTTTAGGATTTGTGTGGCATGTGTTTGTTATTTTCTGCTTCAGATTGAATACATGGATCTTAACTGCCCTGCTCTGCTCTAACCATGTTTGTGATATCTTCCTTCTGAGATAAACATTCCACAATATCCTACATTCATCAAATCAACCCCAGTAAAATGGTACAAAAAGTGCTGTTCTTTTGGTATTCAATATGTATATTAGTAGCATCTGCGTGGTTATGTCAATGTGATTCTTCAGAGAAAGTACACCAGTTAAATTTTTAATGGATCTTAATATAAATAAAAATATATACTTTGTTATATAAATGGTCAACAAACAGTTATATAAATGGTTGATCTATGTTTAGTTCAAATTCACATCCAAATCTGACTCTTTGGTTGGTCCATTCAAGCTTGGCCCTTCACACCCTCTTCTTCTCACCCACCTTCACATTCCATGCCACTGTTTTAGGCAACACCCTTTGCTCCTTCACATTCTGTCAACCAGAATCCATTCGTTTGAATTAGTATGGTATATAAATAACATACTAATTCAATTAAATTTTATTCATTCCCAAACATATTTTAAATCGATTCTTAATTTCTGTTTTTAACTACAAAATTAAAGAGTGAGGTTAGATCAGTAAGGTTTAGTCAATAAATAAGCGTATTATAACTTATCATTGTGTTCAAAGAGTTATTAGCATTATAAGAAACATGACAAACCTTGTTTATGGTGAAAGTTGTAATCGTAAATCATTTTGCTTATGGTGCCAACCAAGAGGGTGGATGTTTCAATTTGATTGTCTTTTACACCTCTCCAGAAAATAGTATTAATTAATGTATGGTTATTGAGTTGTATGTATGTCCACAGGGGCATGGGCAAAGAGTAGGAAGAAATTTTGATAGGAAGAAGAAAGAGGTAATAAATACCTAGAATTAGATGCTGTGATCATATAATATATTAACTTAATATGACTTTTCGTTATTGCAAATTTCAGTTGCAGCTACTAAAACGTAATCTTATCTGCAGCACTCACTGTAGGATGGATATCGATAATGATTTCACATTTTGTCAGGTAACATGCATGAATGCCCATTTTGTTTTATGTTTATTTATTTAGCACGTACACACTTAAGACTTTCTCTTAATGATGGTGCATGAATCTAATGTAATTCATACCATGTGTGTACAGGTCGGTGCACCTGTTGATCTTGAAACCAACAAACTTGCTTCAGATGTTGCTGATATTTCTATTAAAGAAGAATCTTCAAATGCAACTAGTACTAGTCAGGATGGTGGTTTTTTGTGGAAGGGTGGTTTATCCAAGGATTCCAACCCTAGGGAGGCTAATGTTGGTTCTTTGTCTTTCACTGTTACTAACACAACTTCAAGTCAGCCAAATCAATCCCGTCAATCTACCTCAAAATCCATAACAAGTAAGGATAACAATTTATCGTCAAAGTTGCCAGAAGAGAAGAATTCTGCAAAGAAGCCAACGGTTCGAGCCAAAGTTCCCTTTGAAAAAGGCTATAGTCAAATGGACTGGCTCAAGCTCACCCGAACTCATCCAGACCTTGCAGGTTCTCATACAGAATTTTTTGTTATCACTTATTTGTTGTTACCTTTAAGAATAAGCGGTGATGCAATTTTTCAACTTGATCTATCTTCTGCTAGGTTTGAAAGGGCAATCAAACAAGAGACTTATTTCTATGGATGAAGTTCGAAAACACAAAACAGAAGGTGACATGTGGACTGTATTAAAAGGTCGTGTTTACAATATATCTCCATATATGAAGTTTCACCCTGGAGGTACAGCTATCAACTCAATCAGCAAGTTCACTTTTAGCTTTTACAGTTCCTATTACTGGTTTCATTAAAACTAAAAATTTCTTAAAAAAAAATGATAATATTACCTGAAAGTCATATTGTTACAAAGTAGGAAAATCTTGCAGGTGTTGATATGTTGATAAAGGCAGTAGGAAAAGATTGCACATCATTATTCAGTATCCTTTATTTCTGTCTCTTACTCGCTTATAATTTAATTTTACCATTGGATAAATTTCATTTTCTTTTCATTTAGATGTTGATTTTTACTCCGTGAACTGTTTTCTGTGAATCAATTGCACCGGACATGCTAGATAAAGGCTTCTAACATATTTTACTATATCTTATTCTGTATAAGGATTTGAAGTTACTCGAAGTTTATATTATCTGCATTTTTTAGCTTGCACAACTTCACATCCTAGAAATAAATTTAACTACTTGAGAGCTGTTAGGTGAGAAGAGGCGATTCTTAATTTCCTAAATGCTAAGAATCCCATTTATAAGATATTTGGGCGTTGAGATAGTAATACAAAATAATCCAAGATTTTTGTACCTTTCAATTTATAGCAACATTAGGTTTTTAAATGTTTTTATATATCATACTCAAGTAAGTCTTATATAGGTTTACAAGTAGTTAGTTGCAAGGGGGATTATGTCATTCCAATTATATACTGGTTATTTTTTGGTTCATGCTCATGCTATGTTTCAAGTAGCTTTGCTGCTACCATGCCCTGAACATGTTCATCTGTTCCCACAATATACAAAGTTTCTGTTTTCTTAATTCTTGAATCAGATAAATACCATGCTTGGGTTAATGCTGAATTCCTGTTGGAGAAATGCGTTGTGGGTACCTTAGACGAGAGTCAGTGAAGATGATTTCATTATAATAATGCATAAACATTGAAGACATCCCTGGCTCATTCTACCTCTTCATGGCCCTCTCTATTTACCGATCAGGTGCCATCAAACCAGGATAAATAATTTCTGTAGGTATTATTGGAAAGCCACCTTAATTTTGGTTTAGGGGAACCACAATTAAGAAGACTTTCCAAAAGGTATACATGTTTGTGTTTGAAGATCTCACGGACATAGTTCTAAAAATTTGGATTATTACAATTTATGTAAACTAGAAATTTGGATTAACAATGTAACATTTCAGTCCTGATTGATTACTCTGTTCATTTATAAGAAAATAAAAGCTCAAGGGTAAGGTGATATTCTCTATTTAATGCATTTCCTTTTTTTTTTTTGGATGATTGCATTTCTAATACTTTTAGATTAAGGAAACTGTGGCATATATATCACCATTCATGCCAGTGAGTTTCTTTTGGCTTGAAGGTGAGTCACACACACTGATAAGCTTTAGATGGGTCATGAACGTGAGTAACTTTTTTTTTCAGCATCTTACTATGTTAACATAAATATAAGAAAATTATAAAAAAGTTAAATATACTTAAAACTTTTCATTGTTCCAAATTTTGATTCTCAAATTTTTGTTTAGATTAAAAAAATTATATTTATTATTTTAAAAGTTTAAAAATAAAAATATATTAAATTTTAATAAAAATTAAATTTTAATTTTGTATCTAAATTTAAAGACCAGATGCTAACTTATTTGAGATCAATTCTCAGTTTTGTTTTGCTTTTATATGATGTTTTAGTAAACATTGTAAAAAACCTTGTTAAATAATCTTCCATTGATGTCGAAGGATAAACATGTTTTTCATAAATAAATTAAATAGATAAAGGCTTGAAACAATATACTTTTAAAAATGGTTAATTAGATTTTCATTAAATCAAAGCTTCAAAGTATGATGTCTTTCGCAATTAATGAATTAGGGTAAATATATAACCGATTAAGTCTCTACAAAGAAAAATCAAGTAAAAGAAGCCATTCATATTTAATTGATTAAATTTAAAATCTAATCCATTTAAGTGTTTTTCTTAAAATCACTACTCTCGCATTTAATTGATAATTTCACTCATTATTTTTTGCATCTTAAAAAAGTTTTTTTTTTTTAAGATGTATTGCGAAAATTTTTAAGTTTAGTTTTTATAAGAGTTTCTTATAAATTGACACTTGATTGATATTTTAGTAATTTCAATAAAGTTGTTTGATAAACTAAATATTTTAGTAATTTTTTTTAATTATTCGTTTGTTTCTCTTTAAATAATTTTTGTCAATTTAAATAAGACTGCTACAAAAGAATAATCAAAACTTTCTATCATTCTATTAGTAACTTTTAAGATTTTCTTTGGATTAAATATGTTTTTATCCTTTAATTTTCAGTAAATTTTGAAATTAGTCTATTTCGAAATTTTGGACCAATTTAATCTTTCATCTTTCGAAATACGTAGTTTTAGTCATTTTAATCAAATTTTATTAAATTTATTTGATGTTTCGTACACATTTCAAGATTTGATTGTATTTGAGTTGTTTATATTATTTGACACAAATTTATTTTAATTTTAAGTCAAATAATATTATAAAACGCGCTTGAAATGTCAAATAAATTTAACAAAATTTGATTAAAATGATTAAATTTATGTATTTCACGTATTTCGAAAGATAAATGACTAAATTGGTTTAAAGTTTCTAAATAAACTAATTTTAAAATTCACTAAAAATTAAGAGACCAAAAACATATTTAACCATTTTTTTTTCTTCACTAAGATACCTTGATTTTCTTAAAAACAACTATTCACCCTTTTAGTTTTCAATCACCCAACTCCTCATTCTAACACTACAAACCTATTTAACATTTATACATATTACACTGATATAAGATAACAATAATTCATTTAAAAAAATAAAAACTTAGATCATAAAAATAGGTAAAAAAAAAGGAAATAAAGAATAAATTAATTATAGTAAAAAAGAAATTAGTGAAAAAAGTATCTCTCATTTTCTTAATTAACCTCAGGAGAAATAAACGGGGCACCTCTTGTCCTTGAAATTGGTCAAGAGAGAACCGTCGGATCCCACTCCCACATTACAGTTGGCGTGCATCGTGTGGCGCTCGCTCTTCCACGACGAAATCTTGAACCTGATCACAGACGTCAATTCCAAGCGGAACACCACGCTACCGTCAGCCCTATCGCTCTGGAACTCCGACCACCGCTCACTACTAACGGTCAACGAGGCGCCGCTAAGTTCGCCGTCCACCTCCGTCGTGTTCTTGGGCTCTTGATAAAACGGAGAGAGTAACGGCGTGTACCCGATTTTTTGGTCCCGATAAAAAACCGCTCCATCCATGGACTCATAGTTAACCCCGATGTTCTGGTTGGCGTTTCGCGCGGACACCTTGAACGTTACGACGGCGTTTTGGAACCCAGAATTTTGGGCCAGGACGGGCATGTTGAACTCGTGGATGTGAAACCTGGGCCTGTGGGGCCGGAGACTGAGCCAGAGGATGAAGGCGATGAGGCCCAAAATGAAAAGGAGGCCCAAGAAGGTGGCGCAGATCATTTTGGAGACCCGCGTTGTGAGGCTTTCGTGGACCCGATGGACGTAGTAGCGGACCGAGCGGTGCCGGTTCAGTTTCATGGTTTTCGGGTTCGGACCATGGACGTGGTGAACGGGTATGTGGTCGTTGTTGTGCATTTTGGTGTGTGAAACGTTGGAGATTGTTGATGAATGAATGAATAAATGGTGATGATGCTTTTGAGAAATTAACTACGTTGGAATTTGTGGTTTTGTAGTAAAGTTGCAGAGAGAGAAGAAGAAGGAGAAGGAAAGAAAGGGATTTTAAATTTGGTGCATGGTGGAAGAAAAGAATAAGAACTTTGTGTGTTTCGTTGCATGTTCTCGTAAGTAAGAAAAGAAAACAACATTTTTGTGTGCATGATGACACTGACACTTCAAACTGGAATAGGTAAAGAAAATTTCTGTACGAGGATTTGAAGTTATACATCGTACTTAAGTAAGTCTTATATAGGTTTGTTTTGTATGTACTTCCAAGGAGATTATGTCATTCCTATTATATCATTAGTTATTTCTTAAAATAATAATAATAATAATATTAACATGAATAATAATAATAATAATAATAATAATAATAATAATAATAAATACCAATATTTTAAAAGACAATATAGAATAGAAGAAGACATAAATCACTTTTATATTAGCTTCTGTATTTATTATGTATTTTTTTTCATAAAAGCTATATTTATAAGTATATGAGAGTAAATAATAACAAAATTAAAAAATATTCATTTATAAATAACATTTATCCATAAAATTAATAATTAGTTAGTTTATTTATTTATTTATTAAATTATATTAAACATTTCTAAAAATTTTACACATATTTTAAAAAATAAAAATAAAACTAAATATACAGTACTTTAAAATAAAATATTGTATTTTAGAATAAGGAATCTTTCATATTTGAGCTTTATATCTAGTGCTTATAAACTTCTAGATAAGAAAGTGTAAAGACTTGATTGTCTTGAGTTATATTTCTTGTAATCGAATTTTTTAGTAAATAATATATAATATTGGTGTTCATTTTAGGTTATAATTAGTGATTGCACATTAGGACTTTGTGCACATATCTTATTTCACGAGTGTCACTTAAATACTTGTCCATGTTTGATAATGATGATCCCACCATGGCACTCATTAGCTAAAACTCGCACCCTTACAATAATTGTCATTTGATTTATTAAGATGTATTTAAAAATAAACATAATAATACACATACTTCAACCTTATTATTACCACAATGTATAATATACATTGTCATAGGGATGAGACATAACATTTATTCTAATAAGTTAGTGTACTTTAGTCAACAACATATTTTGCCTTAGTAGTAGTATCTAAAACAATAATCTCTACTTCCATGGTACGTTGTGAAATAACAATTTGTTAGCAGATTTCCATGATTTTGCACTCCTCCCAAAGTAAAAACATAACCAGTAATAGATTTTGTGTCATCAGAATAAAAAATCTAATTTACATTAATATATTCTTCAATAATCTTAAGACATTTCACATGTCATAACTAGAAGCATCACAAAAGAATGAGAACCATGAGTTGTTGGTCCTGAGCACATTACGACAATTAACCAAGTACATTATCAAAAACCGATAACTAGTACCAACAATTCAACCAAACATTAGGATTAAGGCAAAAATCTCAATTTACTCCCATAATGAAGGTTATTGAGTGATTGAACCACAATTAGGCCTACTAAAAGATAA
>Ga0214542_1012112_pt1 | contig 11378 bp, 5 predicted proteins | sample CNSS1metaG_FD_160096 | JGI IMG/M metagenome (GOLD analysis project Ga0214542, IMG submission 160096) | Root nodule microbial communities from cowpea collected in UCLA plant growth center, Los Angeles, California, USA - CNSS1 | ecosystem: Host-associated > Plants > Roots > Nodule | place: USA...
TTGTGAGAGATCATGCAAGAATGTATACATGAATCTCAATCTATGTGTTTCCAACCTCTATTTTCCAACCTATCTATTTGTATTTATCTCTCTTCATACACTTTCATAATAATTTACACGGTGGAAAAATCTTATAGTCAGAAAAAAAACCCTAATCTCTTTTATAAATTAATGTCTCTATTAATTTATTTTATTTTATCTTTTATTATAATTTTCCATAATATAATTTTAAAAAATATATAAAAATATATAAAAAAAATTCAAAAAAAAAATGGGGGAGCCGCTCCCCTTGTCCTATCCTAGTTCCGCCCCTCACTGGATTATTCTAAAATAAAAAATTATAAAAAAAACTACTTCTAAAATTGAAGATATATTAATAAATTTAATTCCAATTTAAAATATAATGACTTAACATGTAAATTCTAATATGTATATATATTTTAATAAATTATTTCTTAACATTTATTATAATAATTTTACCTTTTAACATATAATTTTTATTTTATAAAACAGACGACATATCAATCTAGCTTAAGTTCATTAAAACAATGGGATAAGTAAGTCAAATAAAAAAATAACAATTCAATTTGATTTATGTAAAAACTGCAAGAATTCCATCAGATTTAAGTTCATTTTGATATCTGTAACATTAAGAAATAAAAAAAAAAAATTGACAATAATACACTACGAAAATGTTTTGGTATATCCAAAACAATACACTTTATTACTCAGAAGTAGAATTAAAATAATTTAGAGTTAATATATTTTTAGTTTTTTTACTTAATGGGAAACATTAAAATTCGTTTCTTTATCAAAGTTAATATAAAATTTGTAAGACCCTATTTTTATTTCTGCCCTAATTTAAAATGGTTGTCCCAAATTAGTTGGGCCTAGGGCTGACCCATAGAGTGTCTAAAGCCGTTAAGGCAGTCTAACCTCTCTCATTCTGCCACACTTTGCAAAGACAATGCTCTTACCCTCTTTCCCTTCTAACAGAAGCTTTGCTAGGGTTTGGACATTTCCCTCTTCGAGCTCACGCAACTCCATTGTTTTTGCTCACGTAAGTAATTTCCCCCCATGTCTTCTTTGTTTTCAGCTTTGTAGTCTTGAGTCTAACTAGGGTTCACTTGGTAACCCATTTTGAATGGTTCCACTATTTTTCAGCTCCCTAAATTGTTCTTGGAGCTGCTGTACTCACTACTGTGGTGTCAGAATCCTCTGCTAAACCCTTTCCAGGTAAGGGAAGCTAGGGTTTCATATTATTTCTATTTTATACGATTAATGTTTTGTGAAATATGAGAAGAGATTGGGGAAAACATTAGTTTTTGGTATATTTATGAGTTAGGGGTTCAAATGTCCATGAAACTGTGATATTTGGGCAAGTGCCTTTGGTCGCTGGGCGAGGGCCTTTGGTCGCTGGACAACTGTGTGTTTTTTTGATATGCGTAGTTTTAGTAAAATTGAATTTCCCGACTCATTAACCGTTGGATTGAGCTCAACTTTTGACATTTGGTTCATAACATGCTCTTTTATGGTTTGAGCGGTTGGATCGTCGATCAGATGTCTGTAGGTTGAGAAATATGGGACGCATTATTGCAATGATTTTGGTTTTGTGATAATAAATTTTCTTAGGAATTTTGGTATAACAATTATGGTTGTGGGTTGTGCTTGATTGTATGGAATTGCATGTACTTAAATGTTGGCACTCATTTATTTGGGATGAATGCTATTTAATGATATATGTATGTCTTGGTATGCATTTATAAAGTATGAGATGAATGAATTTGCATGAGTGATGTGATTCATGGATTGTGAATGATGAACTTGGATAAATCTTGGCATGCGATTTCAATGAAATGTTTGGTTTATGATGTACCTTATATAATGCATGAGACCTACGAAATGATATGCATGATATAAGTTGTGGTTACAAATTGGATTGATATGATTATATGATCTCGGGATGTGAAACAAATGAGATGGTTGGTGTTAAAGTGGCATGGTATTGGCATGAGATGAAATTCCACAACTATGGTTTGAGAGTAATGAATGGGTATGGAACCACTGGGAAAGAAATTAAAGGGGTGAATTATAAAGAGCTGGTATGTGATGTATATGTATGTGTGTGATACATCTTTCTTGATTGGTCTGGTATGCTTCGTCCGTGTTAATGTGTAATTCCTTGGAAATCTCTAGGTGGGGTTTTAGGGTAGTGCTTCAGTGGTCGAGACGTGATTCCATGGCCCCTGTTAGTGGGTGTCCATGGTGGTGCCCCATCTATATAACTTGGTAAGGATTCAAGGTAAGGATTGCATCCTAACACTCTAAGGAGTCAGTTAGTCTCACTTAGAGCAGACTGACTCTTGTGGTGAGAGTAGCAGGAGGCATGAAACCCATTAAGGGCTAACCTTGTGGGTGGGGAAATTTGATTCATTGTAACACTTATAACACATAGCTCGGGGGTGAGCAGAGGTATCCACCACAAGTGCAAGCATCCACTGAATCCAACCGGGTTATATGTATCCGGATGAGTTGAGAGTCTTAGTGTATTGATTTGGAAGGTCATAACATGCTTGGATGATGTATGTATATTGAACTGTGAAAGTATATTTGATTGCATTGATGAAATATTTTTGGCTCTAGCTTACCCTTTTCTCGTTTGAATGTCTTGTATGTTATTCTTCTACTTTTGTGATGATCATCAATTTATTGATGGGAGCAGATGCGAGAGGTACTCATGGTCAACAGGGGAGAGATGATTCCACTGTATAGTCTACTTGGGCTGGACTTCATTTTCTTATTGGGATTTTCTTTAGGGCTATGGCCCATGTACTAGTCTGACTTTTAGATTTCTTTATGTTCCTTTTAAACTTTATAATTTGTTTTCTTGTGGCACCATGGTGTGCCTTGAGTTGTAAGGAGTTAATTTTAAAACTCCAGGACTGCGATGTTATGTTACCTTTGTGCGACGTTTCCGTTAATTATGTTTGTTGATTAAATGAGACGTTACATTAATTATATCAAAGCAATTCGTCCTTAGGATGCCATGAGGTTGTGGGTTTGTCATGCCTCGCGGGCATAAGTTGCCAAGTCTAGTCGAGGTTGTCAGTGAAACCAAAAGTTTTAAGAACAGAAAACGTCTTGATAAAGTGATGAGGGTGCACACTCATGACTAGATCAAATGCTATTTTTCCTTTCTTAATTCTAATGATTTGGGGAAGGAAGGGTGGCAGACGAAAGGTTTAGATGTCTATAGATGATGGAGTGTTGCCTTGTATGTTCTAGTTTGTCCTGTTACACCTCTGTGTTTTGTGTCTTGTGTCTGTAGCGATGAGGGAAACTGACCTACTCACCTTTACCAAGATTGGTGGGGCCTAGGAGGAAATCTCTTGTCTCAAAGGTGCAAAGATGTAGAAGATTGTATATTCATAGATGATGAAAGTTGAGAATTGGTTTAGAGGGCTGAGAAATGATGTTGACAGTTAAGAAGCAACCCTTTGGGCTGAGAGAGAGGTACAAGATCAAGTTCTAAGATTGTACACCACAAGTTTTAGAAGAAGAGTTGAGCTTAGAGATTAGTATATGAGAAGATATCTATGCGTGCTCATGTGGGAAGGTTTGAGAAATCAACTTGATTTTACACTTTGACAATGTCTAAGGTTGGAAGGGTAACGATGTGAGAGGTTTGAGGTTGAGGGTGGAGGCCCTGAACTGTATATGGAAAGAAGACGTGAAGATGGAAGCTTATGGGAGGCAGAGCTTTGAAGATAAGCCAAGTGTGATGATGTTATATGAGAAGGGAGTATATTAGGAGTTATATACCGGATCAATTCCGAAAGGAGTAGTCGAGTCTTCTCAACAGTAGTAGTTACCCAAGTTAGGAGGAGAAGGGATGTTCTAAGTAAAGTGGCCCACAAAAGAGGAAGGATTGACATTGGATATGAGATTGACGATTTCAAGCATCAGAAGGAGAAACACATAGTTAAGTTTGTTCTTGTAGAGAAGGACAATTAGTAATGTCACAGCACGAGGAAAGGGGAAGGGAAAACAAAAGTTTTTGAGTAGCTATGAGAGTGTTTGCGAGGATTGGCACTAAAGTGGCCAGCACAAGTGATCTAATTTAAAAGATACATGTTACAAAGGTAGTCATTGGAGTATGGGTTTTGGCTTCGCTTAGGGTTGTATACTCTTTGATGTTGCCAGTATGGTATATGAGTCATGGTTGTCTACAAGAAGGAGCTGAGTTTGAGGAGGTGGTTTTTGTTACAGTAGCGACCAAGTGAAGATTCGCTCGGGTGTGTGGTGCCTTCGTGGTGATCAAAATGTTTAAATTCAAACCCAATTTGAATTGTTTCCTTTGCAAGGTTGGGACATAGTCTCAAGGGTGAATTGGTTATTTTCTCAATCTCATTCCGATGAGCTGAGACGACTAACAAGGTGGTGTTCTTTGATTTAAAAGAGATAAGTCAGTGATTGCGTATGAAGTACAAATCAAACTAAATAGTTGGGGGGGGGGGGGGAGAGTGTCACGTGAATCAGAGTCATTTGATAAAGGAAAGTGAATAATAAACGCAAAGGATTTCGGTAGCAGAAGAGTTTGTAGACGTATTCTGAAGCAAGTATTAGAATTTTAACCTTGGTGTCGTGGAGTTCACTTTTGCATTGGTGTCTGAAGGAGGACTTGTGCCAATAATTTCTAATTGGATGGTTCCTACTGAGAATTTGAATTAAATACGGAAGTGGGGGAGATGTTGGAGAAGTAGTGGCTTATACTAAATATAACGATAAGGATGACTGCGAGTTTGGTGAATCTTAAAGGAAAGGAAGTGGGAGGATAGACTGTTCAAGGGTAAACGTTGGATAAGGGAGGATAGACTTTTTGGCCTATGGTTTTAAAGGGTGGAAACATGATGAAGGTAAGAAATTTCAAACAGGTTAGCGGTATCATTAAGGTTTAGCGGAGAATTTTCCAAGTGTGAAGAGAGTCCTTAGAATGTTCGAGAGGAGTATTGACAAAGGTCGGAGTGACTAATAAGACATATGGTTTAAAAAGGGTGGATGCGATGTTGAGAAAATAGGTGGTTAAAGCTATAAACAGGGGAGTCAAAAGGGTTTTGCAAGTTCCATAGAAGTTTTCGAGGAAGGTTTCTCAGCGATGATCGATTCCTTGTCACGACAGACGTGAAAGGAGCATCATTTTGAGTAAACAGATAAGTGAATTTGTGTGTTTATCAGAGTAGCGCAACGGGATGATGACAAGTGATACTTATGAAGGGTAAGAGGTGCGTGAAAAGAACTATCTTACTCACGACCTACCTAAAGTATTACTACGACAACCAGTTCTTGTTGAACAACAAAAGTGTCGTTCTTATGAGTATCAATTAAAGATGTTCAGAGAATCATTTAGAGTTGGAACTATGGGGTTACTTAGAGAAAGTTGTGCAAGGGTAGTAGGAGATGGTTTGAGTTATGATTTCAAGTTAGAGTGCCAACTTGGAATTGAGAAAGTGAGAGTAGATCTTTAGCCAAGGAATGGAATTCAAGATCCATGATTTGACGAGTTAAGAGTAAGGGTTGATCAAGAAACATAAGTGTTTGGGTTGGAAAGAGAATGTGTCAGGAGATTTCATTAGTTTAGTCATCCGACTAGAATTAGTGAGTCTCTCAACAAGGTTGGGGAAGAAGCAATTCAAAAAAATCTTAGTTGAGAAGTATATTAGAGTTGATAGGTATAAATCAAACTAAAAATTTCAAGTCAAGGAAAGACAAGGTTCTAAGGCTTTTGTGGAAGGGTGGTTACAAGTTAGTAGATCAGAAATGAAGGTGAGATGCCAAAATGAATTTGGTGGTTGTAAAAGAGGGAAGTGTAATTTGGAAATGGAATGACTTAGTTGTGGATTTTGCTACCATTGGTTGAAGTAGTACAGAAGGCAAGATGATATGAGTGTCGTTATGCGTAAAAGTGGTCAGGAGTGTTGATGGTGAGGTAGTGGGCCAGAACTCAATAGTAATCAAGTCAGTGGAGTGATGCATAAAGGAGCGAACAAGGTGATGAGAAGTGATAACGAACATGCTTTAGTTTGAGACTTAAAGTGATCTGAGACTTTGATAAACACCTACAAGAGGTATGGGAGAGCATATGGTGGGTGAGTCAGTATATCAGATACAAGTTACTTGGGCAAATATGAGGGAGCAATCCCAATGTTAAGGTTGTAAGTTGGAAGTTAGTTTGAGTGTAGTGACTAAACCAATTTACATTGTTGGACACATATCACATAGCACAAAGGTAAAGTTTCCGGTGACTATAGGTGTTGGAGTCATCAAATCTGTCATGTCTAGGTGGTGGTTGTCGGAGGGCGTGAGGACAACGCGGTTTTCTTTCTATCCCATCGGTGAATTTTCGAGGACAAAAATTTTTGTTGTTGGGGAGAATGTAAAATCCTATTTTTATTTCTGCCCTAATTTAAAAAGGGATGCCCCAAATTAGTTAGGCCTAGGGCTGACCCATAGGGTGTCCAAAGCCCCTAAGGTAGCCTAACCCCTCTCATTCTGCCACACTTTGCAAAGACAATACTCTTACCCTCTTTCCCTTCTAACAGAAGCTCTGTTAGGGTTTGGACATTTCCCTCTTCGAGCTCACGCAACTCCATTGTTTCTGCTCACGTAAGTAATTTCCCCCCTGTGTCTTCTTTGTTTTCAGCTTTGAAGTCTTGAGTCTAACTAGGGTTCACCTTGGTAACCCATTTTGAAAGGTTCTACTATTTTCCAGCTCACTAAATTGTTCTTGGAGCTGTTGTACTCACTACTATGGTGTCAGAATCCTCTGCTAAACCCTTTTCAGGTAAGGGAAGCTAGGGTTTCATGTTATTTCTATTATATACGAATAATGTTTTGTGAAATATGAGAAGAGATTAGGGAAAATGTTAGTTTTTGGTATATTTCTGAGTTAGGGGTTCAAATGTCCATGAAACTGTGATATCTGAGTTAGGGGTTCAAATTTTTGGTATATTTCTGAGCAGGAGGCCTGAAACCCATTAAGAGCTAACCTTGTGTGTGGGAAAATTTGATTCATTGTAACACTTGTAACACATAGCTCGGGGGTGAGTAGAGCTATGTGTTACAATTTTATGTTCCTAAACCCAGTCTGACTTTTAGATTTCTTTATGTTCCTTTTAAACTTTATACCTTGTTTTCTTGTGGCACCATGGTGTGCCTTGAGTTGTAAGAAGTTAAGTTTAAAACTCCAGGACTGCGATGTTATGTTACCTTTGTGCGACGTTTTCGTTAATTATGTTTGTTGATTAAATGGGACGTTTTAAAATTCATTTATACACTTTAATAAAAATTATTAACAATTAATTATAGAAAACTATTTGTATTCTATTATATTACTTTTATTTTAAAATTAATAACAATTAGTTATAAAAAAATATTTTAAAGATTAAGTTAATTAGAAACTTAATGATAAAATTGTAAATAAAATTTAATTAGCATGAATTCAAAAACATTCTAAGCTATTATCATCTAATCACTCTTCTATAACAAAATTGAAAACAAAAAGTAAAATCAATTATACTATAATATAAGAAAAGTAGATATTAGCAAATTTATTTATTATCTATTTTGTTTGATTGATAAGTGTCATAAAAGTTGATTTTTAAGTTATTTGATATTTTTATTTTTTAATTTATTTATATTTAATTTGTTGTCACGTTTGCATAATGTAACGTCCCATTTAAATAATAACATAATTAAAGGAAACATTACGTAATATAATAATAAGAGCAAAGTTGCAGAGTATAAATATCCTCTTTACAAGTATTCAAGGTACTTATAATGAAGTACTAAGACACACTATGATGCCATAGACTAAATAAGATAGAAGTTGAACAATACTTAAAATAAATGCCCAAAGAACATGGCATACATCGGCTACAACCCTAAAGAAAACTCGGACAAACAGGATCTGATCCAAGATGAACTAAGCAATGGAATTTCCATCACCCTGACGACCACGAGGATTTCTCACATCTGCTCCCATCAATAAATTGATGATCATCACAAAAAGAGAAGATCACACATAGAATACAAACAAGCAGAAAGGGTAAGATAGAGTAGAAAAATGATTTATCATGCCATTGCATACAATTGTGTAGTCAGAGATACATACATCAACCAAGCATGTGAAGACTCGCAAACAAGACACTACGACTCAAGACACGATAATCCAGATACATATAATTAGTCAGATTCACCGAATGCTTGCACTTGTAGTAGCCTCTACTACTCTGTAGAGCCAATTGCAAATGGGTTTCACCCTACCACTCACATGGTTAGCCTTCAAACATCTAAGGTCATTATCCTGCCAAAGACTAGGGCCTCTTACTACTCACACCACTTGAGTCAGTACGCTCTATGTGAGACTAACTAACTCTTTAGAGTGTCAGGATGCAATCCTTACTTGAATCCTCACTAAGTTATATAATAAAGCACCATCACAAAACTCGTGGAATTACGTCCTAATTATGAGGCACCATCATGAGCTCCCACTAACAGGGGTCATGGAATTACGTCCTGACCAATGAGGCACCACCATGATATCTCACCTAGAGATCCATGGAATTACGCCCTGACCAATGAGGCACCACCACAAAACCTTCGTGAAATTACATCCTAACCACACCAACATCATGTTTCTCTAACCAACATAAAGTCATTATCCATACCAATTCCATGTCATTAGTTTAAAATAAGCTTTTTATACCTACATTATTATACATGTTCAAATCCACCAAGTATAAAACAAAAGGCGGATGAAAATTTTGTAAATAATGTGAGATCTTTTATGCCAATTATACTTTCAACAAGTATAAAAATTAATGCGGTGGCATTTTTGTAATATTAAAAAAGACTTTTTATACCGGTTATATTTAGAATTGGTATAAATTTCGTATATATACATACATATATATATATATATATATATATATATATTATTTTTATTTTTTAAAAGAGATATTATACTTGTTGACCTCGTAACCGGTACAGTATGTTTCTCATTTCCCATTTCTTTCGTTTATTCCCTTTCCTTAACACGGTTTTTCATTTCCAGTTCATTGCTTGGTCGCTTTCGCTTCCCAACAGTCACTGTCACCGTGCGAAGTCGTCGTCGCCTTCACCGTGTGAAGTCGTCGTCGCCTTCACCGTGCGAAGTCATCGTCGCCTTCACCGTGTAAAGTTGCCGTCATCGTCACCGTCACCGTGCGAAGTCGCCTCGTCACGGTCGCGTGTTGTTTCTGTGCTCTTCGTCTGCTAGCCCTCACTATCCATCTCTTATATGCTTTCTCCATTTGAAGGTCAGCATTTGAACCCTAACCACACATTACTCTTGTTTTGTTGAATGAGTGAAATTGATAGATTTGTTCCTTTGCAGGAGTTAAGTGTGATTGATGTTGCACGTGAATGAGTGAACTTATTTTGTTTCTCCACAGCTACCATTCTGGTCTCATATAACGTAGTGAAAGGATTTCCCTTGTTTTATTTGTTTTGTTTCACAGATTACTTATGTTTTTGTTGCTGCAATTGCAATTTAGACGGTCATGATGTGTAACGTTATTTCAAATTATGCATTATTGGCAGGCTTTGAGCCAAAGTGATGGAAGATGGCGTTATAGTTCTGATAATCCAGAGTCTAGTACCTTTACTGCTGGTAATGATTTATTGGAAATACAATGATATTTTATGTTTTCTGCAGTCTACACTGAAACTAGCCTTATGGAATTCTAGGAAATATTGTTGTTTATCCATATTGACAACTTAAGCTATTGTTACATTTCACAGGGTTAACACTTGAAGCACTGGTTGGAGTGATCTCATTAGCATATTCTGAAATTGATCTTTCTAGGGTAAAATCTTGTCTTAAATTCGTTGCTTTACATGTTTCAACCTTCTTCAGATTTTAACCTTCTTGCTTGGTTGAAAAGATTCTATTGTGTTTAAATTCTAAAATAAGTGTGGATGAAAGTATGTACATTGTGCCAGATAAAATTTATGTCAAGAAAGTTTCATCAGAACATTTGTGAACTAAATGACAAGTTAAACACCAGCATGGCACTGATAAATGAGAACGAATTTAAATGGTGAGCAAAGTGATAAAAATCTATTCAAAGACTTGAAACTTAGCCTTTTCTTGACATATATTGTGAATCTGAGGTCAAACTTATAATTGTTGCATTTTTTAAACATTTTATCTGTTTTAGATTATGTTTTACTTACCATTGTTGTTTATGGTTCATCTTGTGTCCATACTTTATCATGGGCATCCTAGCACTTCTATTAATATCTAATGTCATTCTATTTTGTTAGGTGAATACAGTGAAAAATGATATATTGAAGCTTTTTGACAGCATCGAGAAATATGGTATGTGCTTAACCTTGTTCAAATTTCAACATAAGGCTTAATATTCATCTATGAAGTTTGATTCCCCTAGAATGGATGTACGTAGCAGCAACATCTTCACCTTTAAAAAAGTTTGTTCTTTGATAGAAGGTAGATACTATGTATCTCCCAATGTCATTGCATGTTATGCTACAGTGCGACTTTCTTTTGGTTCTTTCACTTCTTTGCTGCATTTTGGTCCTTTAGGTTCAAATGTTGGCTATTAGCAAATTTTCAGTCACCTCTGCGGAATTTATCCTCATGGATTTCTTTTTTCTCTTTTCTAAACTAAAAACTATAAATTTTTAATAGCATTGAGTTCTGTTTATTTATTTCTATACATATTTTCTGGTTGACTTGTTGCGTTGACTACCATTGTTAGTAATTAATAATTATACCATTGATAAATTTTTGTTCCATTTTATAAACTAAATGACCTAAAGATAGAAGATACACCTCTTCAGAATGCCTGAGTCTTGAAGTCCTATTTTTAGCAGCAATATATCTCTTAGGGTTGAGGATATGGATAACAATTCAATGTTTGCTTTAGTGTGTAAATGCCCTACATGGTGCTAAGTAACGATAATTTATAAAATCTTCTGAAAGACAAACTTATGCCCTGTCTTCCCTAATTGGACACCCTCCCTACAAATTACCTTAAGTGCTTATTTGGCATTTGGAACCGAGTACTGAATTTGAATTTGGTATATCAATTATTTTATGTTTGGATACTCATTTGGAATTAGAGTCATAATTCCATGGAATTACAGAATAACCATTGAAAGATCTTTTAATTTCTTAGCCAGTACCTTTAAATCTTCAATTCCACGTCTAGAGTTTTAAATGTGCTGAACCCAAAATTAAAAGATGTTTCTCACTCACACTTCTTTTTCATTTTGTTATACGATATTGTTATGCTAATGACATTAGGGTCATTTTG
>Ga0214542_1012113_pt1 | contig 11377 bp, 2 predicted proteins | sample CNSS1metaG_FD_160096 | JGI IMG/M metagenome (GOLD analysis project Ga0214542, IMG submission 160096) | Root nodule microbial communities from cowpea collected in UCLA plant growth center, Los Angeles, California, USA - CNSS1 | ecosystem: Host-associated > Plants > Roots > Nodule | place: USA...
TATATATACATATATATATATATATATATATGTATATATATATGTATATATATATATATATATGTATATATATGTATATGTATGTATATATATGTATATATATATGTATGTATATATATATATATGTATATACATATATATATATATATATATATATATATATATATATATATATATATACATATATATATACATATATATATATATATATATGTATATCACCAAGGTTCTCCATGAAACTCTCTTACCAACACATATCACATGTCTATCAATCACTTAATTCTCGTGTAGTTCCATCACCAAATATATCATGTTTCTCAACTCATGCTTATCACATGTATACCAATGTACAATCCAACTAAATATCATAGTTCATACATAGTAGCATTTTCATTCTAGTCCAAATATAACCATACATGTCAAACATAGCCACTTACAATGAGCAAGGAAAAATAATTAATATCAGCAGGGAGTCACATTAGCCAACACAACAGCCCCTGTCAAGGTCTTTTCGCCTAAGCTAAAGGTCCTCGCCTAGGCGAAAGGGTTCCTTTCGCTCAAGCGACCCCTTCTCGCCTAGGCGAGAACTCAACAGTGGCCACTGCAGGATCCCAACGAGTTCTCGCTCAGACGACAACATCTCGCTCAAAAATAAAACCAGTCGCCTAGGCGGCAACTCGAGCTGGAATCCAGGGGCTAGTCCCTGCTACTCTCGCTTAGGCGAGGGTCACTCGCTTGGGTGAGATTAGCAGGTTTCACACCTGTTAGCACAAGCATTACCTTTTACAGCCAAGCATACATACAACAAAATAGATTCATACACCCATCGACATCAGTCAAACACCAAACGCACAAAACATATAAGGAATGAGCAAAAATAACCTAAAAACGCAAAGTCCTTGCTTCCCTTACCTTAAGTTAAACGCTAGCAAACGTAACGGGTCCACAACCACAGAACACCACAACTCCAGAAACACAACAATGAGCTGAAAACATGAGACCAGGACAAAACAAGGGTACGGAGTTAGACTCTAACCAGACTCACATGCCCAAACAGTGAAGGAGAGGGAAAAGACTACAAGAACTCTAAGATTTAACTTACTCGGGATTGTTTTCGATTCGCAAGCAAGGGAACCTGGACTTGCCCTAGCAGAACTTCTTTTCTGGAGACAAGAGTGAGAGAGGGAGGTAGTTTCTGAAAAGGGGACAAGTGAGAGTAAGTGAGCTGCAAGGGTATTGGGGTCCCCTACTAGGCTGGCCTTGAGCCTACGAAAAGGCCAGACCAAAACTCATAAGCCGAAAGAAATGGGGCTTACAAAATGAATTATTTATTATAGATATAATTATTTAAATGATTATTTCATATAAAGAACATTACTTTTAATATTTAGAAAGTGTATCTAACTATTTTTAAAATATTGTTTGATTTATTTATATTTCAGTTGTAATACTTTTTATATTTAAATGAACATATATAAAAAATTTTAAAATAATTATTACATTTATTTTTATTTTCATTATAATATTGATTACATTCAAATATAAATGTTTCAATTGATTTTACATTTATTTCGTTTACCATTTTAAAGAAAAAAAAATCAAATATGACCATAATTCAGTTTTCTGAAAATGAAAATCTACATGCAAACAGTTATGTGTGCTATCTTAATGAATACACAGTGTTCTATCTAAATTATTAAAAGTGAAAGTGAGTGTTATTACAATGAAAAATTCAGCGGATTAGTACGTCTAATACATTTTCTTTTTCTTTAATTCACTACAAATCTGGAGACAGGAAAAAAAACGTAATCAGAAGGATGAAATATCAAAAACACATCTTGTCTATTAATTTTCACCATTCTACAAATACCTTGTCTTTAAAAATCTTTTTTATTCTACCAAATTAATTTTTGTATATTCACTGAAAGAAATTTAAAACTCTTTTTATTTTATTTTACCAAACACACCATCTAATATTTTTATTAAAAAATATTTATAACTCTTTTTCCATAGTTCTACAAAACTCATTAAAAAAATTTTAAACTTTTATACTAAACATGACATTTCACATCGTTGTATTTTTTTTCTTTTTTTTCACCACACTAATTCTCTATTATTTTTACTAAAAATATTTAAAACTCTTTTTCTTTTATTTTATCAAACTCATTTTCTAATATATCAACAGAAAACATAATTAAGTTTTTTTATTCTACCAAACCCACTCTCCAACATTTTCACTAAAAGATATTTAAAACTCTTTTTCTTTTATTATATCAAATGTATCTTTGAATATTTTCACTAAAAAAATTTAAAACACTTTTCTTTAAAGTTTTTATTGTGGTCTTATCTTCAATATGATGATTGTTATCTTCAATGTGATGATGATTATGCACCCGAAAACAATGATTTAATTATTAAGTAACCAAATTTTGAGCTGAATTTTGAAATGTTTTTTGGTATTCAAGTAATTTAAAAAATGAATATGCAACTTATTCAAATTTTGAGCTAAAACATCTTACAATCAAAAACAAATTGCATAAAAAATATGCAACTTCTTTTTTCATATTTGTTTTCTAAAAAATATATTTAGTAAATTTTAATACTTTTCTATTGTATAAATTTTATCAATTTCAATTGAAAAATCTGATTTTTTTTATATTTTAATAATAAATTTTTGAATTTTTTCTAAACAAAAATTCTATATTTCTATAGTTTGTTCTAAATATATGCTAGGTGAGACTTTTTTCCTTTTATTTTACTAAATATATGCTAGGTGAGACTTGAAAATGTAACCTCATTTACTATCAGAGTCTAACAAAGTAAACTATAGCACTATTTGATCATAACTAAACTTTAATAATATCAATAAGAACCTGACTCTACTGATTTATTTTACTAATCTTTTTTTTTCTAGGTTTTTCAGGAGACAAGTTTGACATTCATTAGATGATTGAGACATCTTTGTACGTGTCATTTAGGAATGCATGCATGCTGCCACATAGTTATCTCAGTTATCAGTATTATTGGGAACACATGATAATCATAAAGTGACATTGAATGGAGTGCGAGCTTGACATGCATTGGGTGATGACTTCAGGTCACCCAATGATGCATGGAAGCTATCAGTCATCTTGACTTGTCAACATCACGGAGAGATGTGCTGATCATAAATAACCCTATAATTTTAATCTTTCTTTTTTTTTCTTTGTTCATCATTAATCATCTTTAACTTTTTATCAATAAATTTATAATTATAAATATATTTTAAATAAGTATAGCAAATTAATTATCAATATTTTATTTTTAACAGGATTTTTTATATTAAGAAAATTATTTATCATAGACATAATTATTTAAATAATTATTATACATATATATATATATTACTTTTAATATTTATTATACTTAGAAAATATATTCTTATTATTTTAAAATTATTATTTAAATGATTTATTTTTCAACTGCAAAATTTCTTATATTTAAATAAATATATTTCAACAATTTAAAATAATTATTAAATTTATTTATATTTTAATTATGAAATTTATTACATTTAAATACAAATGTTTCAATTAATGTCGCATTTATTTCATTTACTATTTTAAATAAAACAACAATTAAATGTGAGTAAAATTTACTCTTCTAAAAATTAGATTTTAGCTGTAAACAGTTATCTGTTATCTTATTATTTAGAGTGCACAGTATACTATCTCAATAATTAAAAGTGCAAAAAAAGTATGATTACAGTGAAAAATTTTAGATTAAATATATTTATCTAGAATTGTCTCATACATATTTATTTTAACTCTAATTCACTAAAAATTTTGAGACACTACAGGAAAAAAAAAATACTTGGAAAGTAGAAATATGAAGAACACATCTTCCCTATTAATTTTCACCATTCAACAAATACAATCATGTCTTTTAAAACCTTTTTTTATTCTACCAAATTAATTAAAAAAGAAATTTAAAACTCTTTTTATTTTACTTTACCAAAAACACCCTCTAATATTTTCATTAAAAAATTTAAAACTCTTTTATCTTTATTCTACAAAATTCACAGTCTAATGTTTCAACTAAAAGAAATGGAAATCTTTTATTTTATTTTACCAAACTTACTCTCATACTCTTTTAAAAAATACATAATGCATTTAAATCCTCCTGTTAACTCATTCTCCTACTTTATTTATACAAAACATAAGTTTCCACATTTCTCACCAAAAGATGTATTTTCTATATTTTCCTTTATTTCACCACACTAATTCTCTAATATTTATACTAAAAATATTTAAAACTCTTTTTTCTTTTATTTTGTGATATCTCATTTAAATAGATTAAATTTACTAAATTAAACATCACATATTATTAGTAATAAAAGAGTAGTCAGAAGAACAGGACGCATAAAGATTCACTATTACAGTCATCCAAGAAGGGTACTGGAAATTACTAGGGCACACAAAACATAATGCCATAAGCTAGACATGAATCTAAAAGTTAACTGTTTTACAAAAGAAGTTGTTCATACAGTAGGGGATTTCCAAGGCATTAGAGCCTTAAAACTACTCCTAAGAGCCACACACAACAGGCCATCTAAACTGCACCGCTGCCACCGTCACGTCTACCTTCAACATTTCCTCCATCTGCTCCCACCAACAAGGTGATCATCGCGAAAGAGAAGACAAGACAAGAAACAGGCACAATTGAAAGAGTAAGCTAGTGAAATAAATTTAACATATTATAGCAAACAAATACTTAAAACAGTCCATCAAGCAGGCAGCAAGTAAGCACCAATTCATGTTATAGCAACCAAGTAAGACACTATGACTCAATTATCCAGATACATATACTAAGATCAGATTCACTGGACGCTTGCACTTGTGGTGGCCTCTACTGCTCTGCAGAGCCATTGCCAATGGGTTTCACCCTACCACGCACAAGGTTAGCCTTTAAGCGTCTAAGGCCATTATCCTGCCAGAGACTAGAGCCTCCCGCTACTCTCACCACATGGGTCAGTTTGCTCTACACGAGACTCACTGACCCTTTAGAGTTTCAGGATGCGATCCTTACTTGAATCCTCATCTTAATATATACACTACACACCACCATGAGATCTCCCCTCGAGACTCATGGAATTGTGCCTATCTCACACCAATTTCATGTTTCTCATACCATAACCACCACCTCTATCTCACACATCCAATTCTCATGCCTCAATACCACCATCCAACAGTTCCAAACCATACATTAATCCAAACATGCCACTTCCATTTCATACAAATCCAATAACACATGCATATTCAAAATAATACTCAGCCACAACAGAAACAGGGAACAAAACAATGAAATTTCGCACTATTCTCGCTTAGGCTAACGCCTTCGCTCAGGCGACATCAATGGTCTCGCCTAAGCTAGGCATTCTCGCCGAAGCGAGACTTGAAACAGTAGCACAGTGAGCACTCTGCGAGCCCTCGCCTAAGCGGATCCATCTCGCCTGGGCGAGACCGCCCTTCGCCCAGAACACAGATCCCTCGCCTGGACGAGAACGCGAGCAAAGAACACCAGGTTTTCTTCGAGAACTCGCTTGGGCGAGTCACTCTCGCCTGAGCGAGACAATGCATCGCTCAAAACAAGAGCCTTCCGCCTGAGCGAGCTGCTCGAGCAGAACCTGAGTGAATCTCAGCTATTCTCGCCTAGGCGAGACAAGCTCGCTTGGGCGAGAATGACAATACTCGCCACTATTACACACATGCAGCAAAAACACATACTCAATAGTAACATACCAGAATGCAAACAGGCCAGTTCATACTATCCAAAACATCATTCAAGCATAAAAGCATGGAACAGACCAAAAGCACGCAGAAATAACTCTTAAACACTTAAAACCTAGCTTCCCTTACCTTACTTAGGTACCCAAAAAGGCAACAGACCCACAACTATGAATATAGCAGCTCCCAGAACTAAGGTAGTGAGCTGAAAGTGGAAACCAGAAAAGAAACAAGGGTACAGAGTTAAACCCTACCCAGACCAACATACAAAAATGGTGGGAAGGAGAAAAACTGACCAGGGACCTCAAGTTTTTAACTTACCTAGAAGCAGGATGAACGTAGCTAGCCAAAAAGGAGGAGGGTTCGTTGTGCCCTAGCAGAGCTCTAGTTGGAGAAGAGGTCAGAGAAGAGAAATCTGTTTTTCTGCAAATGTGACAAAGTGCATGGGTTAGGGGTTGGAAAGGGGTCCCCTTACTGGGCTGGCCTTATGCCCACAAAAGGTTAGGCCCAACACATAAGGCTGGAAATGGGACTTACATATTCTACCAAACTCATTTTCTAATATATCCAAAAAAAACAAAATTACTTTTTTTTTATTCTACCAAACCCACTTTCAAACATTTTCACTAAAAGAAATTTAAAACTCTTTTTCTTTTATTATATCAAATGCATATTCTAATATTTCCACTAAGAAAATTAAAACAACTTTCTTTTTTATGGTACAAAATACGCTTTCTAAGTTTCTGAAAAAAAAATTAAAACTATTTTTCTTTAGTTTGCTCAACCCACTTTTAAGAGCTTTCAAAAAAATGCTTAAATCCATTTAAATCCTCCTGCTCAACTCATTTTCCTACTCTATTTATAGTAACACAAGAAATTCTACAACTCCACAGAAAATTTGTACTTTTTCATTTTTTTTTATTTCGTCATATTCAGCCTATAAGGTTTTAACTAAAAAAATTCAAAATTATTTTTATTTTATTCTATTAACCTACTCTCCTATATTTTCACATAAAAAAAATCAAAACTTTTTTTATCCTACCAAACTCGACTTTTTTATGCCGTTGACTCTTTCACATCTTTATTTCATCACTAAACCCACATGCCTTCTATTTCCTCCACTAGACCCTCTTTTTATCTAGATGCACTTTAATTATTATTTAAAAATATTATTAAAAAAAAATATTTAAAATTATAGAAAAATATAGAATTTTAACGGGAAAAAAATATAAAAATAGAGAATACACAGTATATTTTTTTTTCTAATTAAAAGTTATTTCTAAACAAAATTTCTATATTTATATAGTTTTAAATATTCATTTTATATTTTTTTATGAAAAATAAATAAATAAAAAAAGGGGCAACAATTAATTGGTTTAGTTGAATAGATAAATGTATGTGGATCTAGTGGTGATAATAAAATTGTGTAGGAATCTACTATAGAAACAAATGTACCAAATTCAATTCCCAATATTTCTATTAAAGGAAATTTAAAACTTTTTTTCTTTTATTCTACCAAAGTCACATTCTAATAATTTTACTAAAAGTGTTTAAAACTCTTTTTCTTTTATTTTACTAAATTTATGTCAGATGTTGTAACCTCCTTTATTAATTTCAATTGAAAAAACTGATTTTTTTTATATATTTTAATAATAAAATTTTAACTTTTTTTTTAAATAATTTTTTTTCTAAACAAAAATTCTATATTTCTATAGTTTTAAATATTCATTTTATATTTTCTTGATGAAAAAAAAATTGTGTAACCAATAAAATTGTTTAGTTTAATAGATAAATGCATATGAGTCTAGTGGTGGTAATAAAATTGTGAAAGAATTTGCTATAGAGGTTTAAAACTCTTTTTCTTTTATTTTAAAAGTTATACTAGAGAAACAAATTCACCAAACTTAGTTCCCAATATATCCACTAAAGAAAATTTAAAACCTTATTTTTCTTTTATTCTACCAAACACACACTCTAATATTTTAACTAAAATGGTTTAAGATATTTTTCCTTTTATTTTACTAAATATATGCTAGGTGAGACTTGAAAATGTAACCTCATTTACTATCAGAGTCTAACAAAGTAAACCACAGCACTATTTGATCATAAGTAAACTTTAATAATATTAATAAGAACTTGACTCTACTAATTTATTTTATTAATCTCAATTTTTTTCTAGGTTTTTCGGGAGACAAGTTTGACATTCATTAAATGATTGAGACGTATTTGTACATGTCACTTAGGAATGCATGCATGCTGCCAAGTAGTTATCTCAGTTATCAGTATTATTGGGAACACATGATAATCATAAAGTGACATTGAATGAAATGCGAGCTTGAAATGCATTGGGTGATGACTTCAGGTCATCCAATAATGCATCAAAGCTATCAGTCATCTTGACTTGTCAACATTATGGGGAGACGTGCTGATGATAAATGACCTTGTAATTTTAATTTTTTTTGCTTTATTCATCATTAATCATCTTTAACTTTTTATCAATAAATTTATAATTATAAATATATTTTTAATAAGTATATCAAATTAATTATCAACATTTTATTTTTAACAGGATTTTTTATATTAAGAAAATTATTTATCATAGACAGAATTATTTAAATAATTATATATATATATATATATATATATATATATATATTATTTTTAATATATTCTTAGAAAATATATTCTTATTATTTTAAAATTATTATTTAAATGATTTGTTTTTCAACTGCAAAATTTCTTATATTTAAATAAACATATTTCAAAAATTTAAAATAATTATTAAATTTATTTATATTAAGTATGAAATTTATTACATTTAAATACAAAGGTTTCAATTAATGTCGCATTTATTTCATTTACCATTTTAAATAAAATAAAAATTAAATATGGGTACAATTCACTCTTCTAAAAATTAGATTTTAGCTGTAAACAGTTATATGTTATATTATTATTTAGAGTGCACAGTATACCATGTCTTTTAAAAAAAATTAAAACTTTTTTCTTTTCTTTTACCAAATTTACTCTCAAACTCTTCAAAAATAACGCAATGTATTTATATCTTTTACTCGTTCTATTACTCTATTTATACTAAACATGACATTTCACATCCTTGTACTTTTTATTTTTGTTCTTAATTTCATCACACTAGTTCCCTATTATTTTCACTAAAAATATTTTAAATTCTTTTTTTTTTATTCTACCAAACTCATTTTCTGATATATCAATAGAAAAAGTAATAATTTTTTTTTATTCTAGCAAACCCACTCTCCAACATTTTCACTAAAAGATATTTAAAACTTTTTTTCTGTGATTATATCAATTCATCTTCGAATATTTTCACTAAAAAAATTTAAAACACTTTTCTTTAAAATTTTCTTGTGGTCTTATCTTCAATGTGATGATAATTATGCATCCGAAAACCTATCGAATAATTTAATTATTATGAAACCAAATTTCGAGCTGAATTTTGAAATGTGTTTTGGTATTCAAGTAATTTAAAAAATGAATATGCAGCTTATTCAAATTTTGAGCTAAACATCTTACAATTTAAAAAATTGCATAAAAATATATGCAACTTCTTTTTTCATATTTGTTTTCTAAAAAATATTTTTAATAAATTTAAATACTTTTCTATTTTATAAATGTTATTAATTTCAATTGAAAATTCTGATATTTTTTTTATATTTTAATAATAATTTTTTAAATTGTTTCTAATTAAAATTTTTTCTAAACAAAAATTCTATATTTCTATAGTTTTAAATATTCATTTTATATTTTTTGATGAAAAACTTATATTTCTAAATAAAAAAAAATTGTGTAACCAATAAAATTGTTTATTTTAGTAGATAAATGCATGTGAGTCTAGTGGTTGTAATAAAATTGTTAAAGAATCTAATACAAAAATAAATTCTCCAAATTAAGTCTCCAATATATCCATTAAAGGAAGTTTAGAACATTTTTTTCTTTTATTCTATCAAACTCACACTTTAATATTTTAACTAAAAAGGTTTAAAACGCTTTTCCTTATATTTTACTAAAGTTATGCTAGAGAAACAAATTGACCAAACTTAGTCACTAATATATCTATTAAAGGAAATTTAAAATCTTTTTTTTTTCTTTTATTCTACTAAACTCACACACTGATATTTTAACTAAAAGGGTTTAAGACTTTTTTTTTATTTTTTTTTTAATTAAAGATATGCTAAATGAGACTTGAAAATGTAGCCTTCTTTACTATTAGACTTTAACCAAGTAGACTATAGCACTGTTTAATCATCAGTAAACTTTAATAAAATTAATAAGAACCTGACCCTACTAATTTATTTTACTAATCTCAATTTTTTTTGGGGTCTTTTCAGACACAAGTTTGACATTCATTGGATGATTGAGACATCTTTGTAGGTGTCACTTAAGAATGCATGTTGTTGGGTATTAGGCTCCCTTCCTATGTGGAGAAAAGACCCAAAACTTGAAAAGCCCATGTCTCACTTAACCTAGTGGAGAGGGGGCTATAAAATAAAGAGAGAGGAAGAACAATAGAGTCAGAACACACTGAAAGCCCTAACACATAGAGGGAGAGGTGGAGGGAAAATTCTGTTCACATTTTTCACAGAGTTGTCACTGTAAATTCGGCACTACGGATTCGTTCACCATGAGATCGCGCTGAAATTTTTACAGCAGGTTCGGAACTCATTGCTCTTCATTCTGACTGGTTGGATCGTTGATACGAGGTCTGAGTTGGGAGATATTAATTTCGCACTGCAGTAGTGATTTTATAGGTTTTCCTCTATTGTTCTTCTCTATTTTGAAAGCTTTGTTGCTTTGTTATTTGGTTGGGTGTTGGCACTAATTTGTGCTATTGATTGAGACTCTTTTGTACTCTTGTTGATCATAGTGGAGTTATTTCTTTGGTCTAGACGACTCGTGGTTTTTACTCTTGATTTGAGGGGTTTTCCACGTTAAAAATCTTGGTCCCTTTATTTGTGCCTTTGGTGATTTATTATTGATGCTCTTTGCTTATTGCTCCTCATAGATTCTTGCAAGTTAGGGGAAATTATATCCGCTGCATTCTCTGGTATATTGTTTGTGTTGTTGTTTTCCCCATCAGAGTGGCATTAGAGCTCTTGGTTAGGCTATATTTACTTGCGTGAATGATGGAGGCAAATGCAAAGATGATTGCTTTGAATGGTACAAATTATCATTTGTGGAAGGGCAAGATGAAAGATTTATTATTTGTCAAGAAATTGCATCTTCCGATCTTTACTACACAGAAGCCAGATTCTATGTTTGAAGAAGAATGGGACTTTGAGCACCAACAAGTATGTGGTTTTATTCGGCAATATGTTGAAGATAATGTTTATAATCATATTGCTAATGAGACACATGCCAGAGCTTTGTGGGAGAAGATTGAGTCTTTGTATGCTTCTAAGTCGGGCAATAATAAATTATATTTGTTAAATTGCTTGATGAATTTGAGGTACAGGGAGAATTCTTCTATTTCTGATCACTTAAATGAGTTTCAAGGGCTCCTAGATCAATTGTCAGGAATGAGCATAAAGTTTGATGACGAAGTTATGGGATTATGGTTGCTTAATACTCTACCAGAGTCT
>Ga0214542_1012116_pt1 | contig 11368 bp, 5 predicted proteins | sample CNSS1metaG_FD_160096 | JGI IMG/M metagenome (GOLD analysis project Ga0214542, IMG submission 160096) | Root nodule microbial communities from cowpea collected in UCLA plant growth center, Los Angeles, California, USA - CNSS1 | ecosystem: Host-associated > Plants > Roots > Nodule | place: USA...
TATATATATATATATATATATATATATATATATATATATATAAAATTTTAATGTTTTAAAATATATTAAAAATTTTAGTATATAAATATTAACATATTTTAAAGAAATAGTAAAGTGACAATAAACAAAATTACAGAGAACCTTGTAACTGAAAAATGAAAAAAAAAAAATATTGTAATTTAAAAAGAGGAAAACACAAAATCTTATGACTAAAACTCTAACATCCCGACTAAATATTATAAATTTTTAATAAAATAAAATAGAGATATAAAAAGAACATCATTTATTGTGTCTCAATCTCTAAAACACGAGGAATTTAAAACATTTATTACATCAGCAAATAATCCAAAATTCATAAATTATAAACTCAAAATAAATATAAAAACATCACATAAGTGTTTACAAATTTATTCCAAAACCATAAAACATCAAAACTCTGACAAAACTCTCTCCCAATCTAGCCCCGTTCTGGTGTTATGCCTTACCAGATCCACTTGCAACATCATCTATTCCAGTGTACCACATACACGATCATCGTCAAACACAAGTAGATAGGGTGACCTAACGTTATATAAAACATATGCAATTCATATATATTAAGACATTTACATCAAAGGAACATTATCCTTTGATTCTATATCACATGGCCACCACCATGTTACTCATGTTCTATGTCTTCTGATGAATACCTCGAGATGTCTTGCCGCCACACCTACCAGCCACAACTGGTAGAGCACGTGCGGGAAACCATGGTACGGACCACACTCCGTAACGCCAGGTGGAGTTCTCAATACGAATATCATTTGTAACGTCCCAAGACTACCAAACTCGTTGGTCTCATACCAAGGAGGGCAATTTATCTAAACCCGCCGTACGAGCCACAACTCGCACACTCACACCGACAACACTCGCCAACCCAAGCCATAACTCAATAGTTCCTCGTATTCATCTGTCATCCTGAGCCACACAACTCAAGAGATATCATTTCGAGCCACAACTCAAGGAATGCCACGTGCTTAACCCCTATCCTGAGCCACAACTCAAGGGATACGTTCCGAGTAGAGATGACAAATAAACTCGTCCCCGTGGGTATTGCCTGAACCCGTCCCCATTTTGTCGGGGAATCTCCGCATTGACTAGGTATGGGTATAGGGAATCCCCGACTTTTTCAATTGGGTATGGGGATGGGTATGGGGATGTACATATCCCCGCCATAACCCATTCTCGTCCTATCTCCATCCCCATTTAAATTATTAAAATATTCACAATTAATTAAATAAATCATATATATATATATATATATATATATATATATATATATATATATACATTTTATTTTTTATTTCTTCTAATTATTTGGTTGTCATGAAACTCATTCGCATCTCCAATATATTTTTCATCTTATCATAACTTTTATGTAATTATGTTAAAATGATGTATGTCAATTAAAAAATTTTATGTCTCACATTTGAATATTTCTATTATTTTTTAATATTTTTATTTATTATATATTTTCCTTTCACATCAGAATGTTTAGTAATTTCAATTTAAGTGTTTAATAACATAAACCTTTCATTTACTAGGTAATATAAAAAAAATTATTTACTTATTATTATTCATTTTTTGTTTCATTTGAAGAAATGCTTTGTTTCGCTAAAACAATTTTCGTTATTTCTCAACTATTGAGTATATATGTTGATATTTGAAAAGTTTTCTTAGATTTCTTTGTACGATTTATTTCAATAGTCTCTCAAATTGTTTATAAGACACACATTTGTTAATTTTTTAATATTTTTATTTGTTGTTTATTTTCATCACGTAGAATACTATTTCGATATATTTTATCTAATTATTTTTTATTTTCTAACTCATTATCAATCATACTGTAATTTTTCCACTATAATTGTATAAATAACTTTTATTTACTACAATATAAAAAATTAATGTAATTGTCATGAATATTTTTTTATCACCATCCAACATATATTGGAGTTCAAAAGATAGAAGATCTATGTCAAAATTTTATTATTATGTTTATTATTGTTCTTTGGGTCATTTTGATCAAGTGATGTATTATAACTTTTATTAATGTATAAAAAAGAGATTCATTAGAATTAAAAAAATTGAAATAAACAAAAATTTAAAATATATTTTAATTTGAATATATGATAATATTATGTTTTCTTAACCATAATTTTTTATTATTTTATAAAATTAATTAAAATTAATATTGAAATAGTAAGAAAACGGGTACGGTTATGGGTACGAGATTATACCCGTTACCCGGTGGGGATGGGGATGGGACAAAAGTTTGATAACCATTGGATTTAGGTATGGGGATGGGATGAATTTTTTCTACAGGGATGGGTATGGGATAGCGAAACCCGTCCTCGCCCCGCCACGTTGCCATCCCTAGTTTCGAGCCACAACTCAAGGAACACCAGCAAGTCGACCTTCGAGATATAACCAAAGCCTTGTAAACCACGCACATCCAAAACAAGGAAAACATAATTATTGCCTCTACAATATCGCTTGGCGCTGCTCCTGAGCCGCCAGGCGAAACACGCTTCTAGACCGCCTGGCGGGGAACACGTACCACCAGGCGCCAAGCGCCTCTGATGCCTTTGTCATGCAGATATCGCCTGGCGGGACAATACTCATCCCCAGGCGCCTCACGTCACAAAGCCGTCATGAAAATGTAACTATTGCCTGGCAGTCCAATCCTTGTTGCCAAGCGCTACACCAGTACCCGAGGTTGCTGGTTTTTCACACTTCTTAATGTTGTTTAAGGCACTAACACATTCCAATTACTACCCAAGTTACAATCTGCATTACCAGGTGTTTTTAGCCCCTTACCAGTTCATCCTACTTAATTTACATACCTAAGTTCGCTAGTATATAGATTTAAGCATGTGAACTCATGTTGTTCAGCGTCATTAACTTATGGCAAAACTAGGTACTTTCAATGAGATTCGTTATCATTTTGTCATAGCCCTTCCTAGTCCAGTTTCTTTCGTGCCTATAGGTATAACTTTGTGTGACTCCTTTAACTACTGCAGTAATTCATTTTTTCAATCGTATTCAAGCCAAATAATACTCAACAACCCATCCACTTCTTTTACCAACATATTCACTCTCCATGCATAATTCCCACCATGACACACCCCTATTATAGTCCTCTCATTTCATTTACTTTACTTATAAACTACTGTACCTACTCATGGAAGCCCAACCCTGCGAACCTCCACCCATAGAAAACTCCATTGTTGTCACTGTTGCGGTGTCGCCTAGCGGAAGCCTAGGAGCCGCCAAGCGGTGCATTACTTTCTGGAAAATTTCCAGAAATGGTATTGCACCTATACGAACCCCAAAAATCCCCATCACACAGATTTGACCAATTCATCGAATCTTAACACACTTATATGTACTCAAGTGGTAAAATAACATATAACAATTCATTCTCAGTCCAATTCAAGCTTCAATTGATTCCTAACCCACGAATTCCCAAATTTTCAAACCCTAGAACAAGAGTATGCCACAATCCTCCAATTGTCCCTTATCACCTCATGAATTTCACAATTTTTCACTTCCATTTGATCAATTAATGATTTAAACACCCTTTCCACCAATCAAAAATAGCCCAGAACTCAGCAAACCCCAAAATTGAGCCACATCTACTCATGTCGCCTGGCGGGTGTTCATCACCGCCAGGCCCTTCAAACAAAACCTAGCAACCTGGGTTGCAGGCACGCGTCGCCTGGCAGCCAGGGCCACACCGCCAGTTGGTTCCTCTTCAGGAACCTAGAAACAACACGATAGGGATGAGTCACTTGGCAGCAGTTTATCACCCGCCAGGCGATTTCTGAAAAATTTCCAGAATCACAAATTTTATACAGTTTAGACAAAGTATATGCACCCAATAATCATATATTTCATATAGTTAAACAATAAGAATTAAAAGAACGGTTACAGCTCCCCTAACCTGGTAATCCTTGCCAAAGTTTGAAATTGCTTGAGTTCTCCTTGCTCACGATAGTTCCAGCCCTTGTCTCCTCTCCAAATTCTCTCTAAGCTCTTGATAATCTCTCTACTTATCCCAAAATGCACTCTCCATGCTGCCAAAAACAATCGGCTAGGGTTTTCTGACCCTTCTCATCCATGCCAAAAATGATTTTAGCAAAAAAGGAAGCTTAATTCATGTCAACCATGGTTCGAATACACAACCAATCAATCTCAAAGCAATTATACAACCAATTCATATTTCATGATAATTCCTATAAGTCTAGGATTATATTATCACTCATCATGATTAAGCATATTATTAATAAAAAAAATAATCAATTAAATTACACACATATAGCATACACAAGACTTGAACCTAAATCCTTTCATAACAACCAAGTATTCTTAACCACTTGAGCTAGTGCTTTTTCCACATTATAGAAACTAGCATTAATTGCCTTAAAGACTCTCACTACCCTCATTTATTAATTAATTAATTATTTAATTAATTAAATTCATCGGATCTTAAAAAACCAATAAAAAATACCAAAACTAGAAATAATAAAACTAAAAAATGATATTGGTGAGATTCAGAGTAGAAATATTGAAAGTGAAAAGCTAATGTGATAACAATTGTACAACAATTTCACTAGTAAAGTCTAAGTTCCATATTAAAAAAATAAAAAAGTTGGACATTGTAAAAAAAAATTATAAAACCATCTTAAAGATTTTGAGTTGAATTAAATCTCGTCTTGAAAAACCTGTCGCAGCTAAATTTATCTAATTCGCATGGATAATAATGTTCAGTCATTCATACAAATAACTTAAACCCAAATGTTATTAACATGTGAGTGTTATACTTTTATAAGGGTATTTATGGAAACACAATTTTTTGAGTATTTAACTATGATGCACCTATACTTCAACTTCGGTCACATATTCGTGTTCGACACATATCGTGTTCGATACTTCAGGATACTTTAACGATACTTATCAATGAAGTATCTAATTTATAAAGTCATAGTACACTACAATAAAATCTTTGAATAATGACCAATTTTAGTGACAAAAAAAATTAGTCACTATAAAGTGACCAAATTGACAACTAAAATAGTTCCAAAAAATTATAATTGGTCTCTAAATTGATAATTAAAATAATTTCAATTATGAATTGGTTTTTAAATTGGTTACTAACATTAGCTACCAGGTTTTGGCTACCAAAATAATTGGTCTCTAATTAGGAAATTTGGATTCACACATCAACAATCATATATTTATTATGTTTGTAAGAATTATTGTGTACTTTTCAATATTCATATATCACATATGTATCACGTATCGTATCCAATTATTTTGAAAATAAACGTATCGACGTATCCGATACACATATCGTATTTGTGCATCTTAGGTATTTAATATTGTAAAATCTTATTTTAGTAGTTTACAACTAATAAAGTAGAACATTTTATCATAATACTCAAAAAAGATAATTCAGTTAATAAAATATATTAATACAATTTTACAAAAGATACGATTATAAAATATAATGTTTACACACTTAAACTAAACCAAAATTGTCCTATATAAAACTAATAACTTACAAAAACTCCTTAAAGACATTTCACTACTTTAACTGATGGTTCATCATCCTCCAACGGTGCCTCTAACCTGCAACTTCATTTGTCCTCACCAAATAGGTAATCATCACAAAAGAAAGTACAGACAAACATAAGAAAATACAAAGCACACAAAAGGTAGTGTACAAAAGAAATATTCATATATAATTAAATCATGCTAATACTTTCAAACATGGTATAAAACATATCTATGTCTATAGTCACAAAAGCAGTTAACATTAAACTCAATTATTTGGATACATGTACTTGACATTGGACTCACTAGTGATGTTCACCTATGGTAGTTCCCAAGCTTTGTAGAGCTTGGCCTCAAGAGGTTATCACCCAACAACATACAAGCTAAATCCCATTCACACCTAAGACTAAACAAGTCTAGTGACTAGGACCTCTTGTGACTCTCACCACATAACTTATTTTACAATACTTGAGTGTGAATAGTTATTAGAGTACAAGATACTTTCATATTGAATCCATATGTCAATACATACACTATAGTTATCACCACAAAGAATCTCTCATTGAAATTCTTTCAATAGCATCATCATACATACTCACCACAACAACATCATATCAAATATTAACCATTTAAAATATCAACAAATAAATTTAGCCAAACATAACTATTCACAACATAAGAAGAGCAAACAAAACCAATCAGAGCAAACTTGTGCTCAATGCCTTTCTTCTCTCAATAAGTGACATTCAACATCACATTGACAAGTTTAGTGCCCAACAACTCGCAAAAGGTGCGCTCAACGCTCAGGAGCAAAATTGCTCCCAAGACACCAGGGGACACTAACGCTCAATGCCACAGGTGGCGCTTAACACCACTAGGTGACGCTCAACGCCACTAGGTGACGCTCAACGTTGCATCAACTAACAACAAAAGCATTTTATGTTTTTTAGTGATCTTAAACCCAATCAGTTGTTCAAAACTTTGGTTCAAAATAGTTTTAACAAATAAAATGGAGTATTGATTTGTTCAATTGACCAAATTCCAAATCACCTCAATCAACACAAAATCAACCAAATCATTCAAACATCAAATCACATTTATAACATACCAATTTACATTAAAACATACACACCAAATATATTCATCATATTCAATTTCAACCTCAGATAGAATCAATCATCAACATGTAACTAATCAAAGTTATAAAACACACACAGAAAATGAATAACTTCCTTTACTTGTTAAAAGGGATCAACAAGCTCACAAACACCCAAACACCTTTAGCTCCACGGGATATTCTATCTACACCTTGGAACAACACAAAAATGATCAGGACATACTGTTATGATCACTAACCAATAAAGACTTGTACTGATGATTAAAAATACTCATGCAAATGGACGAAGGCTCAGATGCAACAAAAAACAAAAATAGACCAAGAAAAAAGACTAAAACTCAACTTACGCAAACGAAGAAACTGATCGGTCCAAATTAAAGAGTTTGCCACAAGGATTAATCATACGGTCTGAGTTCTTTAATTAGACGAGCAAAGAGGAAGAATCCTTAGAGAGAAGTCATAAAACTCTAGAAAAATTATTTCTATAAAGATTGTGTGTTTTAAAATAATGAAACTCATTTATAAGAATTTTATTTATATTAAGACATTTTAATATTAAAATAATCGAGTTTAACTATTTTTAAATCACTATCAATTCTAAAATGTCGTTTTATAGGATTTTATAATTATATTATCATCAAATTAACAAAATGTTGCTTTTTTATTTTCTTTTTTTTCAAGTAGATGATATTTTTTTTAAAATATTATTTTAATTTTTTTACTTGTAATTTTGTTAATTTTCTAATCTTCTAAGGTTTAATTAAAATAGTATTTTAAAATAAAATAAAATTAAATGTCATTTAAAGATAGAAAATGGGTGAATGTTATTTATTTAAAAGTGAAAGTTTATTTTAAAATATAGAAAAAGAGGAGAACATTATATTATTGAAAAGCTCTACTAGAAGACCTGTGAATGTTAACATAACTTCAAGAGAAATAGTGTAGTTTTTTCTAAATGATATATTTTCAAAATAACTTTGTTCAAACCATAAGAATGTAAAGTTATCAACTTTTTTGGTAAAATTAAAAAATAAAAACATTATAAAATATATCATAAGCCCATGATCTACATGAAACTGGGTTGAACATGGAAATGCTGTAATGGGCTACAAACCCAAAAATAAAAATGAATTGAGAAAAAATTGAAGATCAGTAAAAAAACGAAAAATAAAAGTTAAAATAAGAGAACTTACCAGTTGACGTAGCCTGGAATCGAACCGGAGTGTGTTAGACTGACGTGAAACCTACTACCCCACGACACCTTAATGTTCAAAGTTTCCCACTCTCAGTTTGAAATCCTATCTATACTCATAATAGTAGTGTGGAATAAATGGATGAAAATTATTATGTAACACGTTTATTATATTATTGAAACGCATTATTTTTCTTGTATTAGTCGTATACGTTATCCATTATAATAATAAAATATGTTAAATATACTTTTGAATATATATCTAGAGATGTTAAAACAGGCTAACCAATTTAGACTCATCCCACTTCTGTCCTATCAAAATTGGGGCGGGCTAAGACAACCTAACAAAAAAAAAAACGGGTTGAAAGACTTAACCCATCCCAATACTAGACGGATTGGCAGGTTGGCGGCTCATTGTTTTTTCATCTCTCATCATCACTTGTTCACCCATCTTCTTCGTCATTTTTCTTACTGATCATCTTCAACCTTTGTTTTATCCATCATATTCCCACCACCATACACGCACACACACAAAAACAAAGGCTCCATATATGTAAAATAAAGGTAACCAGAAATCAAAATTTGCAAACATACCAATATGCAAAAATTAAGGCAATCAAAAATTTTAGAGCTGTCAAAACAGGTAACCCGTCCCGACCCGGCTCAACCCACCACGGGTTGATGATTTAATGAGCCAACCCAACCCGGCTCACTTTTTAGTCAGCCAAAAAAAATCGAACCCGACCCGGCCCATCACGAGTTGGCGGGTTAAACGGGTTGGCTCACGGGTTCACTTAATTAAATAAAATTTTATTTTTTTATTTTATTTTTCAGTCAAAACTAAATTATATTTCTAATTAAAATCTAAATAAATTTTAATAAAATCCAAAATAAAAAAATATAAATTATTTATGTGTTGGCTAAACAAAACACCTAACATGACACAAATATAAAGCCCAACTTAATAAAAATACTTGTGTGACCCTTTTATCTGCGGGTTGGTGAGCCAACCCGGCTCACCGCGGGTTCAACCCGGCTCACTTTGGGTTCAACCCGGATGAGCCGGGTTCTACATGAGTCGGGTCAAAAATCAACCCGTATTAAAATTTATAAAAAAATTACAACCCAACTCGGCCTGAACTCGTGGTGAGTCGGGTTGGCTCGCGGATTTCAATCCATTTTGATAGCTCTAAAAAATTCCAATCCCTACAAATTAGGGAAACCAGAAATCTCATTCAGGACCCACTATGGATTACCTTGTCGCTCAATCTCGTGTGGTGGTGGCTCCTATGTGGGTGGCTCGCATGGTGGTCACTCACGATGTATTTGTGTGTGGTAGGGGTGGTGGCTCGCAAGTGGTGGTGGTGGCTCGTGAGTGATGGTGGTGGTAGGGTCTCTTTCATTTCTATATGGCTAAAGAAGAAGAGCAAAAGGTTGGTTGCTGTAAAATGAATGGAGAACAAAAAGGTTTTTGCACTTAAGTTAAAACAGGGGCGCAACTTATGGTGGATTGGCCTATCTCTTGACTTGACAAATTGACGGGTCAGGTAGGACGAGTTCAGCAGGCTGGCATGTTCAAATCAGCAACCTGACCCATCCTTCTCTTGGTGGGTTAACAGGTCAACCCGATGGACCCATTTTGACATGCATATACATACTTAATTTCTTTCTTTCTAAATAAATAAGTATAAAAAAATATAATGTTATGACATTGTGGGTATTTATCGTCTACAATACTTTAAAGAATACTTCGAGACTAATTTAACTAACAAATTTTAACCATATTTTGTTACAATATCATGTAGTTCTTAAAACATGAGCTAAAATGAAAATTATTCATTATGTTTAGAAACATTAAATTTTTTATAAAACAGCATTAACATTTTAGTTGCTTTTAAATAAATAAAAAGTTAACAAGTCATCGTCTATATATATATATATATATATATATATATATATATATATATATATATATATATATATATATATATATATATATATATATTAACAAGTATTATGTGTATTTGTAAATCCAAGTCAAATGTAAACAAAAATATAAATAAAGAAAAAATTATTTATATTTGAAATATTTATTTATGCAAAATATTAAGCATTGGTTTAATAAATAAAACACTTCATTATATTAGCATTAATGAGGTTAGAGGGTGATGATCTCACATCCATTAAGTCCTTATTCTTCTTTATTTGCATTTTCTTTTTTCTCCGTTATTGTTTTTTCCTTTGGGAGTTTTTATTTATTTATTTTGTTTGGAAAAAAAGTTTTGATTGTCGTATTTGAGGAACCTTGTGACCTCTAAAAATGGATATTTGTTGGGTGAAGTTTGTTGTGAAGCAAGCGTTATAAACATTTTAAAAGATGTGAACGTTGCTACCAGCCATAAATTCATTGTTGTTGCAGTTTTATTTTGGTGCAAAATCATGCTTCCGTTTTGATTCCATGTTTAATGCAATTATTCTGGTTCATGAATATCCCAAAGCACGTTGCAATTTTGGATTTGAACGTTGGTGAAACTTTATGTTTTTAGCTCATCTTTTTCTTCATTCATACCTATAAATAGGTGGTTTTGGTGCTCTCCAAAACACACCATCTCTCAATCTTCTCCTTCATTCTTCAAGCTCTCATCCTCTCTCATATTTCTTTCTTCTACTATCTGGGTTAAAAACTCTCTCAAGAGTACTTTCTTGCTAGTTCTGAGATCCTCGGAAGATCCGAGAAGTTTCTGTTGTATCCTGGGGGGCTTGCGCACACATCGCGTATAAGTCCTTAAGGGCAGTGAATTTACACGCCTCAGGAAGATTTGTTTTGTTCATGATTTGTCAGCTTTTAACAACAATCTTAAGGACTTATGGTTGACAACAACAACAACTCTACTACTTTGGAGAATCAAAATAGTTCCGGAACTCCGACCGTCTTTGCGAAACCATTTTCGGATGTATCAAAAATTGAGGTATTCTCTGGGTAAAACTTTCGACGCTGGCAAGAACGTGTGTATACTCTTCTAGACATGTATGAAGTAGCTATGGCTCTTTCAACTTCAAAACTTGACAAATCCAGTGCCAAACAAGTTGAAGATTGGACTTATGCAAACAAGGTATGTCGACACACCTTACTTAGCGCCTTGTTTAATGATTTGTTCGATGTGTATTGCTCATATAAGGAAGCGAAAGAAATTTAGGATTCATTGATTCTCAAATATACTGCTGAGGACGTCGTCCGACAAAGGTTTGTCATAGGGAATTACTATCGTTGGGAGATGATCGAAGATAAAGACATAAAGATTCAAATCAACGAATATCACAAGTTACTTGAAGATATCACCGTCATCTTGGACTGACTATAAACAACAGCTGAAACATAGACACAAGCAAATGACGCTTCAAGAGCTCATTACACACATCATAATAGAAGACACCAACAGGAAGGAGAGTGCTACTGCAAGGGC
>Ga0214542_1012118_pt1 | contig 11366 bp, 7 predicted proteins | sample CNSS1metaG_FD_160096 | JGI IMG/M metagenome (GOLD analysis project Ga0214542, IMG submission 160096) | Root nodule microbial communities from cowpea collected in UCLA plant growth center, Los Angeles, California, USA - CNSS1 | ecosystem: Host-associated > Plants > Roots > Nodule | place: USA...
CCTCTCGCCTGGGCGAGTTGCCTGCTCGCTCAAAAGTTGAGCGAGTCGCCTGGGCGACCTTTCGTGCAAAGAAACCTGGGCGAGCTCCCTGTTTCATCTCGCCTAGGCGAGATGGACTCGCTTGGGCAAAATTAACAGGTCTCGCCACTGTTCTTCACTACAACAGCCATGTTTTCCGACCCAACAACACATGCAAGGTACTTTCACACCTCAAAACGACATATCCAACCATACAATCAACAAACAACGCATAAACAGTTCTAAAAAAAAAGACTCGAAACTAGAACCCTAACTTCCCGTACCTGGAAAAGGCTAACAGTTGGGTTTTTGGGCGCGAACAAGGACCACAGCAGCTCCTAGAGCCCGATTCGCAACTGGAACAGTGGATGAAACGAGATTATAAAAGAGTCCCCACTGTTACTGTGAAAGCTATACGAAACAGAGGCGGTAAGGGTTAAAGGTACTTACGTGAGCAGAACAATGGCCAAGCCAAGCGTGAATCTGAAGAACGTCGGGACCCTAGCAGAAGTGAAAGGCGGTTGCGGCTCTAAGACAAGGACAACAGCTTTTCTGAAATGGTAAAGAATACTAGGTTTAGGGCAGACCTAAAGACTATATATGTTGGGCCGGCCTTAGGCCCACTTACAAGGGCAGCCCACTAACTTTAGGGCAGAAAAGCTAAAAGATTTTTAATGGGCCTTACAATCATCACCTACTAATATAATATTACACATATTTAAAAAGTGTGTACACACATACGCGACAGCGTCTATGTATACACTAGTATTTCATAGAGAACTTATTGAATGGTTTTTCTTAAATGATAATTATAAACAAGGTTGTTAAATAATATTTACATGCTCAAAATTAATATATATATATATATATATATATATATATATATATATATATATATATATATATATAACTTAATAAATGATGATGTTATGTTACCACTAGTTTTTTGATCGTGATCATTATAGTTTCATTTCTTGCTTTACAAAGAATTTAAGCACTCTACCCTTTAACTTGAAGAAACCTGTTTCATTTTGACAATTCCTGTATCAAAATCACTTTAATCATCAATTTAATGATCCATGTTACAATATTCTTAAAACAGTGTTTTTTGTTACTGTTCCTTTTATTACACTCTTGATTCCTAATTTACTCTTACCTTTCAGATGTTGGCACTCATGGAAGATTCCAACACCAAAACAATTGTCATAACTGGCCACTCCATTGGAGGAGCCACTGCCTCTCTGTGCGCTCTTTGGCTATTGTCTTACCTCCACAACATTTCTTGCTCTTCATCTGTGTCAGTCTTATGCATCACTTTTGGTTCACCAATGCTAGGGAATGCCTCTTTCTCCCGTGCCATTCTCAAAGAAAGATGGGGTGGAAATTTCTGTCATGTGGTCTCAAAGCATGATATAATGCCAAGGTTGCTCTTTGCACCCATAACCTCTTACACTGCTCAGCTAAACCTCCTGCTTCAGTTTTGGCGACTGTCCACAGCTGCTCCAGGCTTTGGGAAGCTTGCAGTTCCAGTTTCTGACCAACAGCAGGAGTTGTTCAACGTTGTAATGAGTTGCTTGGATGCAGCCACACAAGATGAAGAAGGGTTTGCAATTTTGTTTCACCCATTTGGGAGCTATCTTTTTGTTTCATCTGAAGGAGCCGTTTGTGTGGATAGTTCAACGGCTGTTATAAAAATGATGCATTTGATGTTTGCATCTGGTTCCCCAGATTGCAGCATTGAGGACCACCTGAAGTATGGAGACTATGTTCAGACATTGTCTTTGCAATTCTTGAACCATAAAATTTCCATGCATGGGAACATTCCTGATTCCAGTTATGAAGCGGGACTTGAATTGGCCGTTCAGTCTTCGGGTTTAGCAAACCAGGTAAACTTAATAAGATTTGATTAAATGATGGATAGAATAAATTAGTTCAAAATTTTTAAAAAGAACTAATTTCAATTTTTATCATGTGAAAAGCATAGTCTCAGTGAACAAATTACTTTCATTCTACTGTATTTAGGAATCGGCCAAGGAATGCCTTAAGCTGACAAGGAGAACGGGTCCTTCACCGACCATGAATGCTGCTATGTTACCGATCAAATTATCAAAGGTTGTCCCTTATAGGACTGAAATAGAATGGTACAAATCCTGGTGTGACCAGCAAGTGGATCAAATGGGATACTATGACTTGTTCAAGAGGAGAAGGAACACTTCCAAGAAAATGGCCATGAAAGTGAACATGAATCGTCATAAACTGGCCAGGTTCTGGAACGACGTCATTGAAATGTGGGAGAGGAACGAGCTGCCCCATGATTTGGCAGTGCGAGAAAAATGGGTGAATGCTTCCCATTTCTACAAACTCCTTGTTGAGCCTTTAGACATCGCAGAATATTATGGGAAGGGAACGAACACGACCAAGGGCCATTACATGCAGCATGGCAGAGAGAGGAGATACGAGGTTTTTGATCGGTGGTGGAAGGATGGAATTGCCGCCGCCGCCGCAGAAGAAAACAACGAGAGGCGAAGCAAGTTTGCAAGTTTGACCCAAGATTCGTGCTTTTGGGCGAGGGTGGAGGAAGCAAGGGACTGGTTGAATAGTGTTAGAAGCGAGAGTGACTCTAGCAAGTTGTCTGTGCTTTGGGATAACATTGAGAAATTTGAGAAGTATGCTGTGGAACTTATTAACAACAAGGAGGTTTCTGAAGATGTTTTGGCTAAGAACTCAAGTTACAGCACATGGGTGGAAGATTTGAAAGGATTGAGGGAACTCAGAGCAAAGGTGAAGAGGTTCCCACACAACTTTAACCCGTTTCTCGATGGGGAAGTAATTCCTTAGAATCTTTAAATGAAACCAAGAAATAAGCTTAACTTCCTAGTATGCCTATGAACCACCACTAGTTTGCAAAATAATTAGAGTGCTTATGGCTTGCTTGAATCACTATTTTACTTAAATGCCTCGCATGAATGTTTGGTAGATGTTTTTGTTAAAAAATTTGAAATTAATTTTTTTGTTTTTTTTTTAACTTTGAATCGGTTTCGATATGTGAAAATTAATGCAATTTGTTATTGATTTGTGAAAAATTGAAAAATAATTCAATTCTTTCCGTTAAATTTTTTTGAAACAAATCAAAGATTTCTGATATCAAAATTGAAGTTGTGGACAAAGATACTTTATTTTATTAGTATAATTAATATAATTTTAGTGTCAATTTGAATAAAAAATCCTTAATTGGTTTTAAGAAACTTAACATAAAGATTAAATTATATCAATTTTTCAAAAATCAAGATCAAATTACATTAGACTAAAAAATCTGAAAAATCAACTTACATTTTTAGAAAAAGAAAAAAGGTTAAGTATGTTTTTAGTCCCTGAATTTTGACCCAAAATTGGAATTCATTCTTGTCTTAAACTTCGATACATTTTGGTCCCTAAACTTTAGAAATAAATGAATATAATCTTTTTAACCCAATTATGTTTTTTTTTTTTACATGTCGAACGCTTTTTCATGTTAGTATTAAAGTTGTTTACACTGTTTGACATATTCTTGGTTCAATATCTACTGAGAAATGCGTTCGACACCTCAAAAAAGTTAACATAATTGAGTTAAAAGGACTATATTCATTCTTTTTTAAAGTTTAGGAACTAAAATGTATTGAAGTTTCAGACAGGGACTAATTCCAATTTTGAATCAAAGTTCAAAGACTAAAAACGTACTTAACCAAAAAAAAAATGACCAGTAATTAAATTTAAAAAAACAATTCAGTTGGATCTCTTGCTTTAATACTAGTTCTACTCAACCAAATATTTATAGTAAAAAAAAAATTCTACTTCATTGGATCTCTTTCTTACCATTTTGAACCGAATGATGAACTTTTTTCAATTTTGAGTATACAATGGAGAAATCCAATCAACACAGCAGAATGAGATAAAGGGTATATTCTACTAATTATTCTGTCTTTAAACTTCTACAAGTTACACTTTACCATTTTGAATATCAATATTCCTAACTGGCCCCTTGAACCATTTCCTAGCATCTAAAAGCCACCAAAGCATTATTAGACCCAAACCCACCCCCAAAGCAACTGGTGCATAGTTGAAAGTATCCCAAGCAATTGGGTACAGAGTTGGCAAAAGGAATACAGAACACGTGTAACAAATCCATAGAAATGCCACCAGACAAACAGGTCTTCTTGCTTTGCCTAAATAAAATGGTCCAGGCTTAAAGTTTTCTTCAGACATCACAAGTCTTGCAAAGATAGGAACTGCATAACCACCAACCCATCCAATTGTGCATATTGATGTTATAGCAGTGAATACTACATTCACCTTCAAAATTGGGAGACCAAGAAGAATGCAGATTGCTGCACAGAGCCACACTGCGTTTGAAGGAACCTTGTGCTTTGGATGCAATTGTCTCCATAAGTGCGAAAAGGGAACTCCCTTGTCTCTTGACAAAGCATAAACCTGAAAGTTGTTTAAGACACCCAATAAAGTAAGGAATCAATATTGTTCTAAAAATTGGATAATCTAATACTTTCTTTTCTCAAAAGATCAATCTTGGCAAAATATTAGTGTACTTACCACTCTGGCAGCACTTGTAGTAATTGAAAGGCCACCAAAAAAGAAGGAACCCCAAATGACAAATAGTAGAATGATTGCTCCAGCAGAATTGTGATATCTTCCATGGAATGCATCATAGAGTATTTGTGCTGGAACGAATGCTCCAGCAGTTTCATTGTTTGGATCATAAAGGTACCCAAAATCCTGATTAAGGGTTGAGGAAGTGATGTTATTAAGTTATTGATTTTATAGTGTTTACTTAGATTTACATGAACTTACCTGAATGCTGAATGTAAGTGCCAAGATATATGCCCATCCAAATACTGAAATGATCCCAATACTACCTAGTATTGCAATAGGACCATTCTTGTCTGCACCTTTGGTTTCTTCAGTTAGATGTGCTGCAGCATCATAGCCATAGAGAGAATACTGGCTCACAAGAAATGATAGAATCGCAGCATACGGTGTGCTTGATATTCCTGTTGATTCAGGGGCTAATTCTAAGTGTGTGAATACAAATGAAGCAGATTTTGTACTTAGTGCTACCAGAGGTAACATTATCACTATCACCAATCCACCAATAACCTGACACACAATAAACGACTGTGTTACTTCCTAATACACCCAAAAACCTTAAGAGCATATTATGAACTTTATTTCAGAACATTCATTATAAAGAAATGAGCAATTGTTAGTTGTACAAGTACAACACATGCAAAGGACGTAAGAATAGTACCTGCCACCATATTGAAACTATATCAATCAATGCAATGACTTCCAAAGCAAAAGTGTTGAGTGCAGCCCATATAACAGTAAGGCCAATGTACATACATAAGAAGAGCCATTTTGGGGCAAAGTACCCTCCACCTTTGTTTGTGCCTGTTGAGAGTAGGATTATACTCTGCAAAGTTTGTGATCCTGCATATGCCTTTTCCAACCATTATGAGTTACAATCTATGAAGCCGAGACATAGACACACACGAAAAAACGTCTAAATGAAAAAAATTGTAAGACACAGACACGGATATATATATATATATATATTACGGTTGATAGTCTAAAAATTGATAATTAATATTTATATAAAAAAAAATTTACCATTCTAAAAAAACAAAATCTAGCAAAAGAAAAATAAAAGATGAAATTTAAAAATTTAGGTAAATCATAAGATACGTATACGGTTTTTATTATTAAAAGATGAGATATAAAGATATTCAAATAAATATGTTTGAAAATTATTTTGTTAAAATTTTTAATTTTAATTCTATATAATTTATTAAAATTTTTAGTTAAGATTATTTATGTATTTATCTTTATTTTTTTATATAAAATAATTTATTTAAATTTATTTAAAATACGGATATGTATAGTATATTAATTATATAATCATATAAATTAATGTAATAGAAATTAAATTATTTAAATACAAAAAATAAAAGATATCATAGATTAAAATTAATTATAATATAATATTTTATATACAAATAAAACAAATTAAAATTTCTTTAAATAAAATATTATATTAAGAATGGAAGAAAATGCAGATAAAGTAAAATTGTGATAACTGAAAAAATTTATTTGGGGATCAGTAAAATTAAAACGAATTTATTATATAAAAAAACTAAAGTATTAAATTAATAAGTTCGTGTCCGGTGCATCTCTGAAACGGAAAAGCGTGGCTCCGTGTCGGAGCTTCCTAAGTTACAATACAACATTGTCTCTGAAAATATTGACCAGAAATTTCACCAAAGTACCTGAGTTCCTATCCCAGCTATAAGCCCTATGGTCTCAAGCCAAGCGCAGCACCATGAAGAAAATGGTCCCCATTTTGGACCAGCTAAATGAGCAGCCCAAAAGTATAGAGAACCAGTAGTCTGTTAGGTTTTCAATAGGAAGTGAAAGTTAGTTCACTAAATTCATTCCATACTCATTTTTATTTGACACTTTTTTTTCATTACAAAGGAAAAAATTTTATGAGAAGAAACAAACCGGGAACGATGAGCATATCTCAGCCATTGCAATCCCAACGAACCAAGTGAAGAAAGAAACCACTATCCATCCCCATACAAGAGTTGCAGGGCCTGCATATTGAAGACTAGAACCATAGAGAGGTGTAATTCCAGTGAAAAGGGTCATTGTGGAAAATGATATGGCCAGAGTTTTGAACATAGTCTGCACCATAAAAAGAAAACCAAAACAGAGTTAATCAAAACTCAAGGTTTTTCATCAAACACAAGATGGCAAAAAACAGTAGTAAAATAAAATAGAATACAAACACCATTTCTCTTCTCAGTTCTTGCTTGTAACCAAGCTCGTTGAGCCTTTTCTCGGCTGAATCCATAGGTGTGTTTCCTGAAACTTCGCCAAAACTTCTTTCACTCCCCATAGAAACAGACTTCTATTGGGGAGTTCCAACTTCCAAAATCAGTAATACAAAAATAAATTAAAAAGAAAAAGAAAAAAATTAACAACAGAATTCAGAAACCTCATAAATATATCAGACGCAAAGAAGATATTTGACCAGTCTATTAGTTGAAAGATTCAAACTGAAGTTGCAAAATTTGAATGGTCTTTTGGGGCAAGTGACAAGTGCAGCCAATATGTTTATGAAAGAGAAACGATTTCACATTTACCAGTTTTTGTGTTGCTTTTACTTGTTGCTTGAAAAGTCAATGCATCAGTGTAATGCTTCTTATAATAGGCCAACTTGGCTGTCACTCTGACGCAGGGCACTTCAGAGTGACGAAAGGCATGGAAGAAAAAACTAAGGAGGAGAGGAAAGCATTGCTGCGGCATATAATTAGGTTAAAATAAAAGTTAAAACTTTTATACTGTTATCCATTATAATCCGATCCGTGTAAAACTAATCCATTAACAAAGATTCGGACGGACCCCATAATATGCTTTCAAATAGTCAAAGGCCTAAGGCCAACGTAATAATCGATTAGTTTCAAATAGTCAAACAATTGTGTTTCTTTTTGTCTGAGTTGTGTATTATATTATGCTACAATGATGAACTGGATTCATTTAATGCATTGAAGTTTGAAATACAATCTCTTGATTTGCATAATTGGACTTTGCCTTGTTGACATTTTCCAAGGGTAGTGGATACAGAAGGAATTATATAGAAAGAAACTGCTGAATTATAGAGGGGATCCAGAACATGTCCATTTCTCGTGTTCACATGTTACTTAAGAATCATAAACACGGATATCGACATGAATATGATATGATACAGACACAAACACAAAAAATACGATTAAACTGAAAAATATAGATACTGTAACACGATTCTCGTTATAGAGAAAGGTAGAATATATTTATAAAATAAATTTTTGTTAATAAAAAATATATAAATATTTGTAAATTCTTTTCGAAAAATTAAAGTCGATCATCCAATATATAAAAATTAAGAGAAATGACATTTGGTTGGTACCAAAATAGATACTGTGACTTTTTCAAAAAAAAAGGTACATAACAAAATGACATTTGGTTGGTACCAAAATAAAATATAAATATAAATATATATATATATATATATATATATATATATATATATATATATATAAAAAAAATTATGTCTTTTTATGTTTTTACTATAGAAATAACTATATATAATTGACAATGTGTGAATAGAAAAAAAAAAGTTAAATTTAGACAATGTCTGAACTTAGCTCTTATTCATTCTTATTACAAAACATAAATATACAGAGTTGTTCTATTTAAAACTTAAAAGATAATCTTAAAAAAAATGAATGAAATAAATTTTTACTCTACATTTGTCATTAATATTTTATCTTTAATGATAATTGTTCTTATCAGAGAGGTCGAGTGCAAGTAATGAGGCCTAGATAATCGTCATCCGAATGTCCAAGCAGAAGAAAACTCTTTGATGCTTAAGTAAGTGAGGGAGTTTAGTATATTTACTTAAAAATAATAGAGAATATGAACATATCTTAAGTCGAGTGAAATATGTCTATATATAATTTTTTTTCAACCTAAAATGCACTTAGAACTACTTTTCCATGATATTAGGACTTAATATCTCACCAGATAGAAAGAGCGGTTAGATGTTTGACAATATTAATAATTCAAGAAAAAATCAATTAAAATATATAATTGATTGAATAAGAATAACAAGCAAAACAAAATATATATGATCATTCATTTAATAATAGTAATAACAATAATAATAATGGAGATTAAAAAAATGAATATAATATAATATTTAATTAAAATTAATAATAATAACAATATTAATATTAAAAATTGAAAAAAAAAGTTAAAAATTAAATAAATAATTCAAAATACAATATAACCATCTATTATAATTATGATAACAATATTAGCCGTAATAATAACACTAATAATTCAAGAAAAATATTAAATGAAACATAATTATTTAATAAAATAAAATAATAATAATAATAATAATAATAATAATAATAATAATAGTAGTAGTAGTAGTTAAGGGAGAGAGAATGTGAATCCAATTTTGAACTTTTTGTTTAAAATCAAATATAATTATTATGATTAAAATAATTTGAAAGTGATATTATAAATGAAGGTAATAAAGAATTTTTCAATTTCCAAACTCAATAATTAAATTAATAATTTTAAATAAAGTATAGACTTAATTATGTTTTAATTTTTTGATAAATATGAAAAAATATATATTTTCAAATTGAGTATCTCTTGTTAATTCAGTAATACAGGTGTGAATTGTTCATATGATTGTTATCTTGACATGTCATCTTGTTAACTTGTCATCATATGTTATCTTACTATTACTATTTTAAAATATTATAATTTTAAAATAAGAAAATTTTATCATTTTATAATTAAATATTTTATTATTTATATATTGAAAAAAAAAACAATAGTAATAATTATGTTAAATTATACCTTTGGTCTCCATTTTCGTAGCAAAATATTATTTTGGTCCCTCTATTTTTTTATCTCAATTTGGTCCATATTTTGAGAAATTTGATGCAATCAAGTCATTTCTGTTCCTGCAGAGAACAAACAAGGAGTCAGGCACAAGAGTCACCTTACCATGTAGTCCGCTATCTCCTCAGTTGGCCTCTTCCCATTCGATAGATGTCGGCTTGGACCCAGGAGGGGTTACCTGCAGAAGAATCTCCGAAGCTCAAGTAAGTCAAAGCTCTCAGGGAGTCAAATCAGCAATTAATGAATGCGTACCTTTAAATGATGGGGTCCACGTGTATTTATAGAACATTAATGACGTTTGACTATCGTATGGGCTGGGTTTTGTCTTGGGCTCCAGCTTGGGCCCCAGCTTGGGCCATGAGGGGCCTGGTCCTAAAACAGGCCTTAGAGGTTTATTGAAGATAGGGTATTGATGTTGGTTAACTTTCTAGGCAAGTAGTCGGTTTCGACCGGCTACCTGCCTAGATGGCTTGTGCTGGTGGTGTTCCGGGTACTTAGGTGGTAGGTGGTTTTGACGTGTATACTGTTTACTTGGTTGAGTTTGGCTAGGTACGGTACACCAGTCCCCCAGCCTTGTCCGATATGGGTTGTCGATCAAGGATGATATGTGTTGGTGAACTAGCAAAACCGGCTAGGTGTGATACACCAGTCCCCCAGCCTTTAAGTGTGGTGAATAGTGTTAAGGCTTGGAAGTGTCAGAAGGTAGGTGAAAAGGCGTCAGGTGGTCACATCGTTAAAATTTTGGCGCTGTCGTTTTTTATGTGTCATATCCTTCATAATGATGGTGTCGATTGGTCTGGGGTTTCATTTTGGCGGGAAGAGTTTTAGTCGTTTGGGATCGTGGACTATAAATATGGGTTTGAAAGCAACTGAGGGTTCACTTGGTTCATTTGCGAGTTTCGAAATCAGAGATCTTGTGCGCATCATTTTGTTCGACTAGTTCCCAAATTCCGCCGACATCTTTCCGTTAAAACGAAAACAGGTATGTCTAGTAGCGATAGCTCATCGTTATCTGCGTCTAGTAGTAGTCAAAGTACTGAGTCGGATAGGAGTAGAGATGACCGGCTTCGTGGAGAGGGTATGTGTGCTGGAGTTGGCACAAGCGGGATGCCAATGGAGGTGGTGAGGGAGGTCCGAGAAGATCCTCCTGAAGAGCTGGAGGAAAGTAACTGGCCGGCTAAGGGTGGTTATGCGTGGGTTGCATCCGGTGTTCGTGACCAGTCATCACTGTTTAGGTGGTCTCGTCTGCTGAATTCTTGGCTAAACTGTACACCCGTCATATCTAGAAGGGTCAGTGGAGATATTGTTTCATTGGAAAGAGTGAGCGCCATCGACCGGGTATGCCACGGGCAAGAAGGGGCTACCGTGAAGTTCTTTTATATGTACATGTGCCATTTTTCTCAGTTTCATATACGACTACCTTTCGACGACTTTACTATGGGCGTGCTGCGGGCTTTGAATGTGGCGCCTACTCAGCTACACCCTAATAGTTGGGCTTACTTACAGGCCTTCCGCATTCTGTGCGAGTCGTTGTACTTGGAGCCTTCACCTTATGCGTTCTTGTATTTTTATGATACCAGACCCCGGAGGCCGACTACCTGGCTGTCATTGATCAGTCGTCCTAGCATTAGCAGGTTGGACGCATTCTCCCAATCTTTCAAGCACTTCAAGGACGGATACTTCAAGGTTGTAGTGAAGGAGGGAGGCGAGCCGCATTTTCTGAATGCGGATGGGAGTACAAAATTCCCTTTTAGTTGGACCAATAACCCTTCGCGTTACAAGGATATGGGAGTGGAGGAGTTGTCGTCTGGAGACAAGGAGGTGGTTGGGATGGT
>Ga0214542_1012121_pt1 | contig 11361 bp, 7 predicted proteins | sample CNSS1metaG_FD_160096 | JGI IMG/M metagenome (GOLD analysis project Ga0214542, IMG submission 160096) | Root nodule microbial communities from cowpea collected in UCLA plant growth center, Los Angeles, California, USA - CNSS1 | ecosystem: Host-associated > Plants > Roots > Nodule | place: USA...
CCCAGCCAAGCGGCCATCGGTCCCACGGTTAAAAAACCTAAGTCAAATTAATTAACGTTAAACGAGTCAGTAATCTTGATTAAAAGGTCATTGGGCCGTGATTAAGAAACCCTAATTACAGGCCCATTCCGAAAGTTATAAATAGGGCCCAAAGGTAGGTTGGTAAGGATCTTAATTGCGCATTTATTACGACAGTTATACTAGTATACCGATCGGTCCATTACTGACTTAAGCATCGGAGCCTTTTAGACAGGTACCCCGATCGTCGTCCCAGCCGATCGAGCTAAGGAGTGGATTTCGCTGAAGTTACTGTTGTGGAGAAGGGTAACGCAAGTTTGGAGAGGTTCTTTTAGTAGGCTCTTGGTCCCTACCCCGAAACAATAATGATAAATTCAATACAATAAAATTTTATTCAAAATATATGTTCTTATGATTCTATCATCAATAATACTTTTATCTGTATCTGTATCGAAAAATATTAAATTTCAATGAGAGATATTTTAGAAATTAAATGATGTTAAGGCATCCCTGCCAAAATAATACTCTTATAAATATATTGAAGAGTGAGAGACAGTTATTAAAGTTGGGTTTAATCAGTCAGAAAATTTAAGTGTCATGTCTGAAAATTCAAACACATATATAAATATTAATGTTTTTGACAACTACGTTTAAACCATTGATCAAATTAATGAATATGATAATCAGAGTAAAATAAAACAATAAATGTAAACAACAAATTAAAATAACACAAGGTTAAAAATAGTAAGCCTTTATAACAAAAAATCATATAAAAAATAATATTAGTTTTGTCTATAACCTTTTTGATAAAACTTCAATTGAGATAATTTTTTAATTTAATATTAAAGTCTTTATATTTAATAAATTTATTTTTTGGCTCAAGATTACACATTTAATTAGCATAAAGCAAATTGAAATAAGATACAACTTCAACTTTTAAATTAAGTAACAAAAGATGACTCTCCTTACATAAAAAAGATTGTGGTCAGTGAAAAGTGCAAAAGGAAATCTCACAGTAGTTTTTTTTTTTTTCATGAAAATCAAGGTACAATAAATAATAAAGAATTGTATTTGTACCACACCTAGTTAGTCCCGCTAGCATATCAACACACATCACCCTTGACCGACATCTATGTCGGTCAAGGCTAGGGGACTGGTGTACCACATCGAGTCAACTTAACAAAATAATAATAAAACGATCACCATACCTATATACCAAAACATTCAAGTAACCGGCTTAGACTGGGCTGACCTAAGCCTAGCCTGCCTAAACCGGTAACATAAACATGTAGAGGAATAACCTGCCTAAGACAGCACATGGGCAACATAAACCGCCAAGGGAAGTAGTCGGTTTAGGCCGACAATCTCAATACACTTAGCAAAATCAAAACCCCCTGATATTCAATAAGTCCACAATAATTGACCTAAAGGCCTGAGTTAGGGCCCAAGCCCACTTACAATCCAAGCTAGGGCCCGGCCCATGGCATAACCAGACATAATTAATACTCTATAAATACACATGGACCCCAATGATTAAAGGTACTCATTACTCCATTAATCACCTGATTTGACTTTTTGAGAGTTTTAGCTGACTTGAGCGGAGTCCCTTTTGCAGGTAACCCCTTCTGGGTCCAAGCAGACATGTACCAACCAGGAAGAAAGGCTAACTGAGGAGATAGCGGACTGCATAAATAAGGTGGGTGACGCTCGTGCCTAACTTATCTTATTTCTTCTCTGCAGGAACGATATTATTAAATACAGCCATAGAAGCAAATTAAATTTGAATTAGGAGAAGGAAAATCTCAATAACATAACTATGTAAATGGAAAACCTAGTCTAGGAACGGAAACATAAAAATAAACTCACCACCATAAAGGTACGTTAAAAATAATTTTTTATTGTATTGATGTACAGTTTGAACTAGCTTATAAATGTGTTAGGTTATAAAATAAAATTAGACTCAGTGTGAAGTTTACTATGTTTTCGATAAGAGATATTTTGTAAACTAAATGATGTTAATGAAATGAAATTATATTAATTGATTTTCTTAATCATCATAAAAGTAATTACTTTTATATGTTATATTTTTAGAAAGTAATTTGTTGTGTTATCAGAAAGTAATTTGTATGAAATTATTTCCATAACAAAATTGCTGTTTTAAATTTCAAAATTCCAATACGTATCCATGTCAAAAATATATTCAAATTGAGTTTAAAAGTTCATTTGTGAAAATTCAAAAACTTATATATAAATGTATTAAGTATATAAATATATAAATATATAGATATATAAACATACATCTTAGAAATATTAAGAAATATAACATGCATAATTTTTATTATTAAAAAAATAAAATTTATGTACATAAGTGTTCATTTTGACATACTATCAATAATACTTATGTCTCAAATAATGAAAAAAAGAAAAATACACTGCCACAGTTTATTTAGAAATTATAATAAATTAATGGGGAGCGGTCCATTAATTTCTCAGTTTCTTGTGAACCCACAACGCACCCAACCCAAGACATACATGCTCCATTGTCTTGCCATGCGTGTGTTTCATCCTCGTGTTCATAGCACCCAATAACCTCCTTCAATCTCATCCCTTCATCCAATCCCAAACTCAAATCAACGTCTCCCATCTCTTTACATGTCACCAGAGAGAGATGACCTCATTCAGAGACTTTAAAAAACAGTGTTGACACCTAACTTCTTAAAAACATTCTGAACCTTCCTCCCTCCTTGGTTCAGTGTGTATCCCAGTGATTATTCTCTCTACCTCTACGGAAGAATTTATATTACTAGGGTTCCGTTTCCTTGGAGGTTACTCTTTGTTTGTTGCCTTTTGAAATGAAACTGTTGTTTTGTTGTTGCTTTGGTTGAGTCATGTGGTGGTGTGATTCTAATGCTGCATTGCTGTTCTGGTTTCGGATTTTGTGAACCTGGGTTGTTTCTCTTGTTGGGTTCGCTTTGTTGTATAAAAATGTTACCTTGTGGGTTGTTTGACTGTTTTTTTTTTTTTTTTTTTTATTTTTTTTTAAATTTTTTTTTTTTTTTTTTTTTTTTTTTTTTTTTTTTTTTTTTAGTATTTTACTTCTGAAATGTTGTTGCATGTCTTCTGTTTTAGAAATATATAAAAGTAGTTTTTTTTTCTTTTTGCAATTTTCTTTTAGAGTTGGGATTCTCTTTGTCCGGGCTTACTGGTTTGAGTGTTGATTCTAAAGGAAAGTTTTTTTTTGTTGTTTCTTTTTCATTTTGTTTCTGTTGATTTTGACAACAATAACTTGTGTCAGCAATGTTTTTCCGTTCATTATTTTGATTTTTTTTTTTTGCTATTTTGGGATCGTTAAGCGTGCCATTTGGGATCATTTTTTGTTTTTCCTTTTAGAACATTTTGGGGATAGGTGAAAAACCCTAATTTCTTGTCATGCATGTCTTTCGTTTTTGGGTATTTGTAATAATGGATTATGATTAACTTCTGGATGCTGCTTTTACTGAAGATGACATTTTTATTAGATATTATGTTGAAAGCTAGCTTTTGTTGCTCCAAGTAACAACTATTGCAATTTTTGTACATGTAATTTATCAACTTCAAGATCTCTCTCTCTTTTTTTTTCCCGAGTGAAATTCATAATTAACATCAACAAGAAATGATGTTTTTTTATTTTCTGAGAAAGGCAATTCAATGGCTTACGATTTTCAAATGAATGTGTTTAAATTGGGTCCGAGCAACGTTAGTGCAAAACTTATGCAAAACTTATACAGCAGCCGCAGTTGTAGCTGCAATTGTTATTTTGTAGGCTTTCAAAACCTTGGTGTTTTTGCAGCAGAGACTGTGGCTGTTGACCTTTGATTAAAACCTTGCTCAAGTGGGTCCCTAGCAGTTGTAGCTGCAATTTTTATTTTCTGAGAAAGGCACTTCAATGGCTTACGTTAGTGCAAAGCTTATATAACAGCCGCAGTTGTAGCTGCAATTGTTGTTTTGTAGGCTTTTAAAACCTTGATGTTTTTGCAGCAGGGACAGTGGCTGTAGACCTTTGATTAAAACCTTGCTCAAGTGGGTCCCTAGCATTGCTTGCATACACATTTTAGTTTATGAAATTATGAGTATTAACTCTGCTTGGTTCTATCCTAGTTTATGTGTCAAAAACTTTATATGACAGTCCTACGATAGTAGTCATCAACTTATCTTTTGTTGTTTTCACACCACTTGTTTATTGGTATGGTTATAGTTATTATCAGTATAATGCGATCCTCTGCTTTACGTTATATCCCTCACTTCATATATACAGGCCATGGATTCCTTTGACCCAGAAGGAAATGGGAAGGAGGAGTCGCTTCCACCACCACCTCCTGTTGTTCCCTCTAATGTTGTACCTCTAAAAGCTGAAGAAGTACTCTCTCATGCTGAACCTGTAAAGAAAAAGGTGTCTCGACTTCCAATTGCCAGACGGGGTCTGGGATCCAGAGGAACGAAAATACAATTACTAGCCAATCACTTCAAAGTTAATGTCGCTAAAAGCGATGGACATTTCTTCCATTATAGCGTATGTTCTTCATTTGCTTTTGGTTTATTATTCTGAGTTTGCCTAATTTTAGTGTCACTTGAACTTGGTGCTTACAGTATTACACAATATTTGCAAACAGGTGGCTTTTACTTATGAAGATGGACGTCCTGTAGAAGGTAAGGGTGTAGGGAGAAAGATTATGGACAGGGTGCAGGAAACGTACCATTCTGACTTAAATGATAAGGACTTTGCATATGATGGGGAGAAAAGTTTGTTTACTCTTGGCTCTCTTCCTCGGAACAAGCTTGAATTTGAAGTTGTTCTGGAGGATGTCACCTCTAACAGGTAGAAAGAAGGAGACATTGTTATTGTTTTGGCCCTACAAATTGGTTTTCCTATTATTTTGTCAACAGGATATCTTTTTAATTTGGCTTTTGATTTGTAGGAACAATGGCAATTGCAGTCCTGATGGTAATGGGGACAATGAGAGTGACAGAAAGAGAATGCGGCGTCCTTATCGTTCAAAGTCATTCAAAGTAGAGATAAGTTACGCAGCAAAAATTCCAATGCAGGCCATCACTAACGCTTTACGTGGTCAAGAGACGGAGAATTTTCAAGAAGCCATCAGAGTTCTTGATATAATTTTGAGGCAGCATGCTGCTAAGCAGTAAGTAAATAATGCTTTCTTCTTCCTTGTATTAGTAACTGCATTTTTTTTGAATGATTATTACCTTGATAATTTAACTGTACATTGTTTATTGCAGAGGCTGCTTGCTTGTACGGCAATCCTTTTTCCACAATGATCCAAACAATTTTGCTGATGTAGGAGGTGGTGTTCTTGGTTGTAGAGGATTCCATTCAAGTTTTAGAACTACACAGAGTGGCCTGTCTCTCAACATAGGTTAAATCTGTTGCCTGTATGCTATCTTCTTAAGTCAATATATTTGGTCTAATTCTTGAAATTCTAATTTGCTTAGATGTTTCAACTACCATGATAATTACTCCCGGGCCTGTGGTGGATTTCTTAATTTCCAATCAAAATGTTAGAGATCCTTTTCAGCTTGACTGGGTTAAGGTGAACAAGTTCTCTGAAAACATTTTCATTATCCTTCATTGATCTTCAAGGCTTTGGTCTGATCTTATCATTATTTTTCCTAACAGGCCAAAAGAACCTTAAAGAATCTGAGGATTAAAACCAAGCCATCCAATCAAGAATTCAAAATTAATGGGCTCAGTGAACTCCCATGCAGAGAGCAGACGTATTGTTTTTGAATTTTCTTAAATTCCTTTGGCTGTTCATGGCCAATTATTAATAAATAGCTAGTGTATTGTGCTGCACAGTCATTGTATTGTTTTTCATTTGGTGTTGTGTTGATGTTCATAAAGATGGTGTGAATTTTTCAGTTTTACTTTGAAGGGTAAAGGTGGAGGGGATGGTGGAGATGGTAATGAGGAAATCACTGTTTATGATTATTTTGTGAATGTTCGAAAGATAGATTTGCGATACTCTGCTGATCTTCCATGTATTAATGTCGGCAAGCCTAAACGCCCAACTTACTTTCCCATTGAGGTATGTTAAGGGTTTTCTTTTTTAATTTTTCATTCTGCTTTTGTTTGTATTAAAATGTGTACAGATTGATTTTAGTTGCATATTTTGTTATTATCAATTACTTGTTTTCTCGCTTGGTTTTATAGCTTTGTGAATTGGTATCCCTGCAACGGTATACAAAAGCTTTGACAAGCCTTCAAAGGGCCTCATTAGTGGAGAAATCGCGGCAGAAGCCACAAGAAAGGATGAAAATTTTGTCTGATGTGAGTTGTTATGCTAAATTGGGTGATACAAATTTAATCCATTTGTCTGGAATAAGGAATCTTACTATCATTTCTGCTGAAGGCACTTAGATGCAGCAACTATGGGTCTGAACCTTTGCTCCGTAATTGTGGAATTTCTATAAGCACTGGTTTCACTGAAGTGGAAGGTCGGGTTTTGCCTGCACCAAGGGTATATATATATTCATACCATTATGTTTATGAATCTTTTTGTTAGATTTATGTTGCACTAAAAAATATAAAGTGAATGATATTTTCTTTATGGTTTGCCTGTACCAAGGGTGTATATATACCATTGTGTTTATGAATCTTTTTGTTAAATTTATGTTGCATTAAAACATTTAGAGTGAATGATATTTTCTTTATGGTTTACGTGGTTACGGAATGAATGACGGGAGTGACGTTGTTGCTATAATATTCTGGGTGCCTTGTCAAGAGATAGTTTGAAAAGTGATTTACATCTTTACCTTGTAGCAAATGCCATGGTAAACTTCTATTTTCCCATTTAAGTAAATAAGATAGAAATGGGCCTCTTAAGTAACCCCTAATATGGGTTTACATGCTTTATCTTCAGAAAATCCCATTTACTTTAAATCATCAAAACTTTCTTTTGTGGTTAAAATATATCAGACATGGGTCATAACGGGGATTCTTTCCACAACAATCTGAATTTTCTCCTAAGATATCTTGTAACTATCCATCAATGAGTGGTTAACATGTAATTAACCAAGGGTGGGTATCTATCAAACGATTGCCTAATTTAAGAAATGACTCTGTTCTCTTTGTTACCAAGGATGTGTGGTTATGCCTTGATGTTGGTGGTCATAATTGTAAGTCATTAAAGTTTATGCCTGCCCTTGACCCATTAGGCAATTCCATTATATTTTTTATGCTTGCCATTATGGAGATCCCGAACTATTTATTTTTGAATTTTAAGTCAGTCGATGTTGTGGTGGAATATTGAGATGTCGTTCTCCCTATATTAACTAATAATATTTTTTTTGTAATCCTCCACACTTCTTGATTTTTTGCAGTTCATTTGATGTTGCGTAATCCAATTTCAAGTGTTTTAATTTGTGTAACTCTATATCTACTTGTGCTAAATTGGTCTTATTATATGGCTTTATTTGGTAAATAGATTTTTTCCTAGAAATAATTGCTTTATTTTTTCAAAGGTTCACAATGTTGGGATAAAAAAGCAATTATTTATTCTAAAAGCGGAATGAAGCAGACTCATTTTACTTAATTGTGGACAGTTAATATTGATTTCCTCATTGCTAATCACAAATGTCAATAATATTGAGTTATGGTTTGAAAATAATTATTGAATCTTCTTCAATAGTTGAAGTTTGGCAACGGTGAGGACCTCAATCCAAGGAATGGGAGATGGAATGTTAGCAGCAAGGTATTTAGTTTAGTTCTATCCATATTCCTGTGTAGTTTTAATATTTTCTACCTTATGACAATATCGCTGAGATTCTAATTGCTTTAATGCTTCAGAGGTTTGTGGAGCCATCAAAGATAGAAAGATGGGCTGTTGCTAACTTTTCAGCACGCTGTGATGTACGAGGACTTGTGCGTGACCTGATTAGAATTGGAGATATGAAAGGAATTGTAAGTTCTTTAACTTTATATTAGAGAACTGTGGAAGTGTTACTCTGAAATTTAACTCTTTGTTTTTTGTAGTCGATAGAGCAGCCGTTTGATGTGTTTGATGAGAGTCCTCAGTTTAGGCGTGCCCCACCCATGGTTAGAGTTGAAAAGATGTTTGAAACCATCCAGTCTAAGCTTCCTGGTGCTCCTCAGTTCCTTCTCTGTTTGCTTCCTGACCGGAAAAATTGTGATATTTATGGTTAGTGATTTTAGTTTTAATAGTATATTTACTCCCAAACAATTTTCGTGTTCCCTAGATGAAAAGTTTATTTTTGACATTGAAGGTCCATGGAAAAAGAAGAATCTTGCTGATTTTGGAATCATTAATCAGTGTATGTGTCCTTCAAGGGTCAATGATCAATACCTTACCAATGTTATGTTGAAGATCAATGCCAAGGTATTTATAGTCAGTGGTGATATTTTTGGTAATATTGTACAGCATGTTCATATAGGCACATGCCTGTAAAACATGTTAATATCATAAATAGATGAAGTGTGATGGACGCTTTCATGACCATTCCCACATAGTAAGTTTTCACCTGATTGTGATAATTTATTTTTATTGCAGGCCGCTAAAGCTTCTTTTCTGTAGTTTGTAATGTCACTCCAAATAAACTAACACCTTAATGCCTTTCCCCTTTTATTTTCTTGAGGCTTGGTATAATTGTTTTATATTGCTTTGTTGAGTATTCATTGAAGGATTTTTCCCCATTGAATTTGTTTATCGTTATGCAGCTTGGTGGATTAAATTCATTGTTAGGTGTTGAACATTCTCCTTCTCTTCCCATTGTTTCCAAAGCTCCTACCCTCATTCTGGGCATGGATGTGTCACATGGCTCTCCTGGGCAAACTGATATTCCTTCTATTGCTGCGGTAAATGATAGTTAGTCTTGTGTTTGTTCCTAAATATTGTCTGTGCTAAGCCTCAATTTTGGAGGAAAGTATACTAGTTTTAAGTGTTAGCCTGCATGACTGATGTTTAAGCATGCTCATGCAGGTGGTCAGCTCTAGACATTGGCCTCTGATCTCTAAGTACAGGGCTTGTGTTCGTACCCAATCTGCGAAGGCTGAAATGATAGATAATTTGTTCAAGCAAGTGTCTGAAAAGGAAGATGAAGGCATCATGAGGTTAAGTAATTCATAAATTGTGGTTTAACAACTGCATTGATATTTTTGTAGTACCTGATGCGTGGATATAAGGTTGTGCTGTGTTTTGAATATTTATTTTCATTTTGTCTTGTCAGAGCAAAAGTTCAAATTATTATTTGTAGTTCTATTAATTGTTACTGGCTATTTTTCCTTGATGATCGGTGTACAAGGATTGCCTAGATTGATGGGTTTTAATTTTTTCAGGGAACTTCTGCTTGATTTCTATTCAACTTCTGGAAGGAGAAAACCAGAAAATATTATCATATTCAGGTATTTTTTTTTTTTAAAATGCAGCTTCTGTTGATTTTTTCTGTTTTTTCTTGTTTTTTCATTTTGGTAATTACATCTGTTAATATTCAAGTTTTTTGGCAAGTCATATTATAACCTATTGTGACCAGGCTTTGTTGTTGTATAAACCATGTTTGCTTTTTCAAGTGGTTCAGTTATAATATTTTTATTACTCTTCTATTAATTTTGTATGGATGGAAGTATTAAGCTGATGCCTTCTGATATATTGATTTAATGTTAATATGTTTTACATTTCTGATTCAACTGAACAATGTTTGTTCTCCTTTCTATCTATTATAGGGATGGAGTTAGTGAGTCACAGTTCAATCAAGTTTTGAATATTGAACTTGATCGTATCATTGAGGTATCGATGCTGGTCAATTGTGCTTTTTAAATACTGATCATTTTAGTCACAGAACTAATCTTTAAAATGTCAGGCTTGCAAATTTCTGGATGAAAATTGGGAGCCAAAGTTTACTGTAATTGTTGCTCAGAAGAATCACCACACTAGATTTTTCCAGCCTGGCGCTCCTGAGAATGTCCCTCCTGGTAAGTGTTATAGTTTTCTGCTGTAAGATTTTTTAGATGGAAGCTATCTGTTCCCCTATTTATCAACCTTGTCTTTTGTAGGAACTGTTATCGACAATAAAATTTGTCATCCCAGAAATTATGATTTCTACCTTTGTGCACATGCTGGAATGATAGTGAGTATTCTTGCTTATATATATATATATATATATATATATTAATGTGTATGTATATGATGTATATTATTTTAGTAGTTTTGAATTTGCATGCTTGTGGCTAGGTTTGTGAGGCTACCTAATACGTTTATATTAACATTTTCCCGCTCTAAATTGTGCTCAGGGAACTAGCAGGCCTACCCATTACCATGTGCTGTTAGATGAGGTTGGTTTCTCTCCGGATCAGCTACAAGAGCTTGTCCATTCATTATCATACGTGTAAGTGAAAAGTTTGAACCTATTTGTTTTATTGCATTGGACTTATTTTACAGTTTGAGTTGAGATCAATCTAACCAAAATAAATTGTTTGTGAATATGACAGGTATCAGAGGAGCACTACTGCAATTTCTGTTGGTAATAACTTTTTGTACATTAATTATAATTCAAATGTTATGTATCTATTGATTTATTGAAACATTGGGTATAAACTATCTTCCTGAATGCAGTTGCCCCAATTTGCTATGCACACTTGGCGGCGTCCCAGCTGGGGCATTTCATGAAATTTGAGGATAAGTCGGAGACAACATCAAGCCATGGTGGAGGGAGTGGTGCTGGTGCTGTTCCGGTCCCTCAGATGCCTCCTCTGCATGAAGTTGTGCGCAACACAATGTTCTTTTGTTGAGTGAGGCCTTAAGTTGCCTTGCTTCTTTTGATGAAAAAGCTGTACATGAGTTATGTTGCTATCTATGCTTCATGTGGACGGTTTAAGACTGAAAAGTAGGTTTCTCTATGTGGAGGCTTTGCTTTCTAGAATAAGGGTTTTGCAGGACAAATGTGTGCAACACAATGTTCTTTTTGTTGAATGAGGTTAAGATATGCCTTTGCCTCTTTTGATGAAAATGCTGTACATAAGTTATGTGGTAGACTGCGGAGTACTCTTCTCTATGTTGAGGCCTGCGTTCTAGGCCATGCCTTTTTTATGTTTTTTGTGGGCCCTATCTCTTTTGCACTGCCAAGACTTGTTCTTTTTTAATGCATTTTAACTTTTGAGCTTTTAGATGGTTGATGGTGTTTCTTACCGTAGCATCTTATTTATTGCAATCATGAGTTGAATCTTAGGTTTTGTTTTATTGTGTTGATTGGGTTTTTTTTTTTTTTTTTTTTTTTTTTTTTTTTTTTTTTTTTATATTTTTTTTTTTTTTTATTTTTTTTTTTTTTTTTCTCCCCCTA
>Ga0214542_1012123_pt1 | contig 11357 bp, 6 predicted proteins | sample CNSS1metaG_FD_160096 | JGI IMG/M metagenome (GOLD analysis project Ga0214542, IMG submission 160096) | Root nodule microbial communities from cowpea collected in UCLA plant growth center, Los Angeles, California, USA - CNSS1 | ecosystem: Host-associated > Plants > Roots > Nodule | place: USA...
TTATTTAAAGTGTATCATTAAATACAAAATTTAAAAATTTATTAAACTCATACAAACACAAATTTATACTATTTTTTACATAAGGGCAAAATGGTAAACTCTCCTTTTAAATATATTAATTTTTTTTTTAATCTATCATATCAATCAAATCACTCACTAACTCTCACAAACTTTACTACTAAATTCACTCCTAATCACCTTTAAATCCCTTCAAAAAAACAACACACCATTTACTCTCAAATTCATCCAAATCCATCATCTCCCTCTCCCTCAAATCCATCTTTACAAGTGAACAAAGCCTTAGGGTGTGCTCTTATCATCCAACTTCCTTATGAAAGGATCAAGAACGTGTTTGTAGCATAGGGACCCAAAAATCCTAAGATGTGAAACGTCAGGTTTGACACATGTCCAAGCTTCCTCAAGTGTCATCAACTTCAGTCTTCTCGTTGGTGATTTGTTCAACACATATGTCGCTACATTTGCTGCCTCACCCCATAAGAAACTTGGCACTTTCTTAGTTTTCAGAATACACCTAACCATGTTAAGTAAGGTTATGTTTCTTCTTTCTACAGTCCCATTATGTTGAAGAGTATAGGGAGGAGTGAACTCATGAACAATGCCTTCTCTTTCACAAAACCCACTGAATTTTGTTGCTGCATATTCCCCTCCTCCATCAGACCTTAGGATCTTGATGTTACTCCCACTCTGTTGTTCCACCATGCTTTTGAACTTTCTAAACATCGACAAAACCTCACTCTTCCTTTTAATTAGATAGATCCATATTTTCCTAGTGAAATCATCTATGAACGTGAGAATGTACCTGTTCCTACTAGGAGTTTCCAGTTGCATTGGACCGAAAACATCTGAGTAGACTACTCCTAGCTTCTCAGTGGCTTTCGTAGGGATGAAAAATTTGGAACTTGGGCCTGGTCTGTTTGCATTGTATGCATTCTCTACTCACCTCTTCTGGAATCTTGATTGGTGGAAGCCCCTTGACTATCTTCTTCTCGCTTAGATCAAACAAGTCTGAAAATTCAGATGCCCAAATCTGTTGTGCCATATCCACTCATCTTTGTTCACTGTTGTGGCAAAGCACTGATGTTTTGGAGTATTCATTGCAATACGAAAGGTTCTATTCTTAGATAGATCTGCATGAACAACCAATCTTTTTGATTAATCGTAAACATTTAGACCATTCTCCTTCATTTCCATGATAAAACCTTTCTGCAACAATTGCCCAAGACTAAGCAGCTTTGTTTTTAAACTTGGTACATACAGAACACCATCAATTACCACTTCTCTGTCAGATGAATCCCGTAACACCACACAACCAATGCCTTTTGAATTTAGGCAACTATCATCACCAAACCTAAATGCGTGGAGCACCCCGAATCTAGATACCAGGAAGATTTTTCCTCTGAATCCGTGCTATTGGTTTTGGCCATAAGCATCACAACATCTGAATCAGAAGAATCCTCGTCCTGAGCCAAATTAGCTTTGTTCTTTGGCCTGTTCTTAGCACCTTCACCATACCAACATTCACGAGCGAAGTGTCCAAGCTTCTGATAGTTATGACACTTCAATTTCTTCTTCCACTCCTTGTCATCTTTTTCTTGTCTTTTCTGATCTTTTCCAACATTGGACTCATCTTCAAATTTCTATTCTTGCTTCTTCTAGTGCTTTCCTCCTTTCTTGAAACCTTTGGAATTTGTTTTGGGTTGTAACACTTGTTCTTGATAGTGCTTTCAATCATCCATTCTATATTCGTGTGCTTCCCGAGAATGTTGGAGTTCCTCGATCTGAAATGTTTCAAGATTCTTTGTTTCCTCAATAGTTATCACTAAGTGATCAAATTTAGGAGGAAGTGACCTTAATACCTTGTGTATCATGTGTTGTTCTGATACTTTATCACCACAAGATTTCATCGCATTCACTAGTTCTTGAACCTTGTCCAGGTATTGAGCTACTGTCTCGCTTTCTTCCATCATCAAAAATTCAAACTTCCTCTTCAATGCTTGCAGCTTCACTTTCTTATGCTTATCACCATCACCATACGTCTTAATCAACATTTACCAAGCCTCTTTTGTTGTCTTAGCTTGTGAAATCTTGTTAAAGATTTGTGAATTTACACATTGGTACAACACGAACCTTGCTTTGCCGTCCAATTTCTGTTGCAGTTTATAATTCTTTTTGTCTTCCTCTGTAGCTTTACTGCTAAGCTCTTCAGGGCCAGTTTCAATCACGTCTACCATGTCCTGGAACTGAAACACAACCTTCATTTTTATCTTCTAATCACCAAACACCTTACCATCAAAGATTGGCAAACCTCCCTGTATGATGCTTCCACCCCGGTCATCTTGATTCTGAAACTCCTTAGAACTCTGCACAAGTCTTGACACCTTCACCCTTTCTTGGTATCCTTGAAGATTGTGCTACCTTTATGGCCACACACCACACCAATACTCTTTCTTACATGATCGAACAATTTCGTTCCTTCTACCACACAGGCGAACCTATGCTCCTAATACCATATTGAAATCAGAGTTGGAAACGTATGGAAGTAGAACAGAGAAAGTGTGAGGAACAAATATATGAGACTGAATGAGATATATTTCTATTATGAATTGAATAGCAGAAAACATATTTATACAGAACAATATAATTGTTATAGCTAACAGATATAACAAAATCTATTTTTGATTTGACTTCTTACAACATACACAAGTGTTGATAGATCATCCTTTACATTTTCATGAAAGTTTAATGAATTCATTAGTAACCCATTTTGTTGAACAATCATAAATAGAATGAAAATCAATTATTAGATTTGAGTTGGCAATAATATTCATACTATCAACAATTTCCATTTCCATGATCTAATCAAATATATCACAAATGTCATTCTCATCGTAAAAATAATCATCAATGCTTAATAAATCTTTAACATTTGCAATGAAACTATTACCAAATAAAATATAAAGTTTCACAATTTTTCTCTTTCACAAAATCATTTAAACTTTCATATAAATTAATTCACATTTATATAATTAATAAAGCTATCATAAATAAAATAAATACCACTAATAAAAGACAAACAATCTGATGAGAATACATTACACAGTTTCAATTTACAAAAAAATATTTTATTGTAATAATCATCATACAAAATAATTTATTTCCTCTAAATTAATTTTAATGTAACATTCATATTTTAAATTAATATTTATTTATCATCACATCCATTTTTTTATACTAGTGCAAATAATCATTAAAATACTAATTTGTATTATAACTTCAATTTAAAAACATTTTATATTATTTTATCTTGTATTTAAAAAATACTTTTGCTTATTACTACTAATACGAAAAATATTTAGCTTTTCTCTAATCTAACCATTTCTTAACAATCTATTATTACTACAGCATTCCAATATTTTATATAAAATTTATTAAAAATATATTCATTTTAATATTCTTAACTTATTTCAATTCATATAAAATTCATTTATTAAAATATTACAATTTCATAATTTAGTTAATTTTAAAGGAGTAGAACTATTACTTTAATTGAAGAAAATTAGAAGAATTGATAAGAAAAAGTTGACAAAATGTGTGGATGCTGGTCTCGATGTATCTAACATATAATTGAGTTCAGGTTCCTTTAGGAATGAATATCCATTCTTTTATACTGTCATTATTTGGAAGAAAAACTTTTACACTATATTATTGAGCTAAGATGAGCATTTTAACACATTCATAAATATGGATATATATCAATTCTTAAATTTTTTCCATTAGTTGATTTTAATATTTCAAGAAAGAATTTGTATAAATTATAAATATTTTTTATCTACTATAAATATTCGCTTAAATTCCGCACTCGAGTCCGTAACTCTCTTATATTTATATTTAAAAATAAAAAAATTTTGGATCAATAATTATATATATTTATTTTCATAAAAATTTATGTAAAGTCATTTGACTTTATGTTCCGTTAAATTTTATTATAAATAGAGAAAAAAAAATGTGAATAACATAAAATAACAAGTTTATCATATATTATATCTATCATGTATCTTATATTTTTATGATTTTATTGTCAATCATCAACATTATAATATTTGTTTTATAATTACATAATCTATAATATTTTATATTATAATATAATTCTTAAAATTTAATAAATCTACGTTCTAATTAAATATATATCAAATTCTCAAAATTAAAATTAGGATTTAAACGAAAAACGAATGTTTAGTGTAATATTTTAATTTCATTCATTTATTTAATTACGTTGTTCAGAAAAGAAAGATTATGATGGAAATAAAATTATTAAAATGAATTTGTTACTATTCAATGGAGATATTTCTATACATACTTTTCAGAATTTAGTTAGCAATTCAATGATTAATTTTATTTTTTATTATTATAAGAAAAGTCGTCTGAGTGTGGTGAAAAGTCAGCAAAGTTGAAATTGTGCTCCTCTGACAGTGCCCATGGAACCGTCGTCGGCGCCGGAGAACCGAAGCTACTGGCGGTGGAGCAAGCGGGACTTCTTCCCGGAGAAGTCATTCGAGAGCGGGAAATCCTACCGCGCGGCGTTGGCTGAAACGTGTCCGCGCCTCAGGGACCGTCTTCTGAACCGCTCGAGCGACTCGCACGAGCTGCTCGTGCTCCCCCGCGCCAGCGAGCACCTCATGAACCGCTGCCTCACCTGGTGGGACCTCACCTGGTTGGCGTTCGGTTCAGTGGTCGGCTCCGGCATCTTCGTCGTCACCGGCCAGGAGGCCCGCCTCCACGCCGGCCCCGCCATCGTCCTCTCCTACGCCGCCTCCGGCTTCTCCGCTCTCCTCTCCGCCCTCTGCTACACCGAGTTCGCTGTCGACGTTCCAGTCGCCGGCGGCTCCTTCTCCTTCCTCCGCATCGAGCTTGGCGACTTCCTCGCCTTCGTCGCCGCCGGCAACATCCTGCTGGAGGCTCTCGTCGGCGCTGCCGGGCTCGGCCGCTCCTGGTCCTCCTACTTCGCCTCCATGGTGAAATCCGACCCGGACTTCTTCCGGATCCGGATCCCCGGGTTCAAACCCGGGTTCGACCTGCTCGATCCGTTAGCCGTGGCGGTTCTTCTCATCACCAACGGCATTGCCGTTAGCGGTACCCGCAATACCTCAATCTTAACCTGGCTGAGTTCCCTGATCACCACATTTGTGATCGTGTTCATAATTATAATCGGGTTCGTCCACGGAAAGGCGTCGAACTTGTCGCCATTTACCCCTTTCGGCGTGGCCGGCGTGTTCAACTCCGCCGCCGTGGTGTACTGGTCCTACAGCGGTTTCGACATGGTGGCGACGATGGCTGAAGAGACGAAGAAGCCTTCGAGGGATATCCCCATTGGTCTGGTTGGGTCAATGAGCATGATTACGGTTATCTACTGCTTGATGGCTTTGTCTCTTGTGAGCATGGTGAAGTACACTGAGATTGACCCTGACGCTGCTTACTCTGTGGCCTTTGTTCAGATTGGGATGAGTTGGGCGAAGTACCTTGTGAGCATTTGTGCGTTGAAGGGGATGACCACAAGCTTGCTTGTTGGGTCCATGGGTCAATCTAGGTACACCACTCAGATTGCAAGGTCGCACATGATCCCACCTTTCTTCGCCCTCGTTCACCCCAAAACAGGAACCCCTGTGAATGCCACTCTCTTGACCACTCTTTGTAGCTCTGTCATAGCTCTTTTCTCTAGCTTGGATGTTCTCTCTAGTGTTTTCTCCATCAGCACGCTCTTCATTTTCATGCTTATGGCTGTTGCGCTGCTTGTGAGAAGGTACTATTCCAGGGAGAGCACTGGCAGGGGTGAGTTAGCCAGAGTTCTGATCTGCTTGTTTGTGATTATTGGTTCTTCTGCTGTTGGGGCTGCGCTTTGGCACTCACGGATACTCGGTTGGATCGGTTACACGGTTGCTGCTGGTGTTTGGTTTTTGGGAACTTTGGCTATGAGTTTGCTTCCCAAGCAGAGAGCTCCCAAAGTGTGGGGGGTGCCCTTGGTTCCCTGGCTCCCCTCTTTGTCCGTTGCCACCAACCTCTTTCTCATGGGCTCTTTGGGCACTGAGGCTTTCTGGAGGTTCATCATTTGCACTGCTGTCATGTTTGTGTACTATTTTTTTGTCGCTGTCCATGCAACTTATGATGTCGAACATCAGAATAAAGGTAACACTCAAGAAGGAAAGAATAATGATGAGGGAGTGCAAGATGCTACTGATGAAGAGGTGGTTGTACTATAGCGACCTTGCAAGAACAGATCCTACTGCTTTGTAATATTATTAGTCTGTGATTTTTGTGTTTACAACGTGTGAAGGAGACAGAAGTTATGATTCTTAATTATTTGGGAACTATGTTATGATGTTGGAAGAAGCTCAGAATAGAACAGTGGGATTAAAGATGCTTTGAATGTAACATCAAATTCCCATGCAATCCAAGACGGTTTGTTCCGAACCTCTTTCTGACCTTGAGCCTTGTGTCAAGCACTATTATGAAAGGATTTGATTCGGTTAAGAGGAAACCAAAATAAACTAGAGCGTGTAAACTTGTATTTACTCTACCTAAGAGTATGCTAAAAATAGAAAGGGATAAAGAAAAAGCTAAAGAGGAAATCATCTCTGTCTTGATTGCCTCCCAAATGATTGCTTCCCTCTGTTTTCATTTCACATGTCCCTATTTTTTTGTTATTCTGCATAATCTCATCAAGGAAACTCTAAGTTCAAAACTGAGATTTGTGCTACTTCTGCAGTGCAGCATAGTAACATCATGAAGTTATTGAGAGGGATGAACGACTTCTTGTTATGAGTACTCAGAATGGAATCTTACTCAGCTACTATTTGGTATAGGCATGGTGCATTTTGTTTACACTATTTTCATGCCCATTAAACTTAGAATTGATTTCTATTTGGATTTTGTGAATCATGAAAAGTAGGTTCAGTCCTCTGTCATCTGCAGGGGCATTGAACAAGGCCTATCTTATCTCTCAGAACCGTAGCTACTTGTAATTAACCGTGACTTTCAATTTGTCACTAAATATCATAAAGCTTTGCAAAAGAATGCAACCAGGATTATGATTCCTTGCAAGACTTACCCAAATCTTTATCCTTTTTCAATGACAAATTTTGATTTAAACTTTCTAGTTTTAGACGAAGGTACAAAAAGCTTCATTTTGTTCTGTACTTATAATTAACAGTGGTCTTAATTGTTGCAGGACATGAAATGGGTCTTGTGGCATTAACTTGTCTTAAACCGTAGAGACGTTTATATTCCCTTTTATATACATTTCTATACTCGTTGATTTTGAAACATTCAATGAATTTGTTGTCCTAACGTCATGTTTAACAGCTGTAAGTTACTCTGCTATTAATTGCAGAGATTTCCATGTTTCACCATTTTGTCCTTACATACTTTGGTTTGTTTTAATTTGACAGATTGAGTTGTGAGTTGGGTGAACAATTCCAAAGAGTACTATTTTACTTGTTCATTAAATCTTGGTGTTTCACCTATTTAGAGAAGTGAACTTAGTGTTCATGGTAAATAGCTACATAGTCACTTTGTTCATGAGATTGACCATGCACAGTATAAATTTTCACTTTACTAACAGAGTACAAAAACTAGTGCTATTCTACATTAATTCCCAGGGAGATTGACAATACCCACTTTAAAATTTCATTTTCTTTCTTCAACTGGCTAGTCATGCCAATATCAAGATTATGGCGACAGTTTTGGCAAAGAATATTTATGGAGACTTTTAGATGATGTTCCTGCTTTAGAAATGGACACCTTTTGGTGTTTATGCCTTAAAAAGAAAAGACAAGTGAATATTTGATAATAGAGTACATAAAAATGTGTTAATATGTAAGTTTTCATTTTAAAGAAATAACCATTGAAATTTATCTTATATTTCTTTTCCACTTGTTCATTAATTTATTCACACTCTTAATTAATTTTTCATATTTATGTTTTTATTTTCAGTCCAACATTCTTATTGTTGTTTACTTTACATTCGATGTTATAATCCCAGATTATTTTTATTTATGCTTAAACTTTTTATTCAAATTTAAACATTGCATTATCAATTGGTCATATTATTTGCATAAATATATACAAATAATTAGCTAAGAAGAGTCACTTTATACAACTAATAAGTTTAATTAGCATTTAAATTCAACAAAAATCATTAAAAAGGTGAAACTTTTATTTGTACAGTGTGAAAACCGACTCCTTTCAGAATAAATATAAAAATGTTTCACTGTGAAATAAATTATTGTATTGAATTTTATGTTTCTGCATAAAATTATTTTTTTAACATTATACTTTCATCCATTCAAATTGAAAAATTAGAAATTGCTAGTATAAATAGAAAAATTCATACAAAAATTAAAATATTCATATTTCAAGTAAAATATGATGTAAAATATGCTCATAGGAAAATTAAAATCGGTTCTGTTACTACAACTTTGTACTTCCATATATATCAGAAAAAACTGCAGTACCCAGAAGTAAACAAACATAAACTGCAGCACTCAGAAGTAACCAAACATTTCCTTATAACATGGATCATGTTTCATTTTTGGCACATTCATTACTTTGCTGACAAAGTTGTCATGTCTTTAATAAAGACAAAACTAGACTCTAACCAACCTACACTACACTACTCTACTCTAAACTAAATTGTTAAATTTTCTGTCACAGATTTTTCCAGAACTTTAACTTCGATCACACAAATTCATGGTCTCAACCATTGGATGGTACATGGTAATATTTCCCTTTACACATACACCTATAAACTACAGGGCAAGACTCTGCAACCATGCACTTGTAGCTCACTATCACCCTCTTGCAAGGAAAACAAGAACCACATGCATCAGAACAATCTGGCAAAGCAGACCCTGTTGGATACAGTTCCATTCTCATGTCTTTCTTTGCTCCATTCTATAAACAAAAATTATTCATAGATAATTACTAGAAGTGTCCATGGACAAGTTTATTCAAACATAGCTAAATATGGTTGGATTCTATGAATAGTGAAATGAAATTATTGGAAACAAACCTCTTCAGTAGTTGCTGCTGCTGCTTTCTGGTGCAAGCTGATAGACTTAACTGATAAGAAAAATAAAAACACACATGAATGTTCTGCACTAGATTATCATTTGAAGCAGCAACATAACACTTTTATGACTAAAATATAACACTCCGTCTAGAAATTTTCAATTTCATACCAGATGCAGAGTTCACTGAGAAGTTTTTTAGCTGCATGTTATTGACACAAAAGATTCAAAACATTGTGCTGTCTTTAAGGCTTTAAGGTTTTAGTGATACATTATTGGAGCATGTGATGTGTGCATGAAGTTCTGCAACATTAAGTAAAGTAGAGATTATTACTAACCATGATTTGGGATCATCCCAAGACTCTTCCCATTAGAAAGTGAAATGAAGAAGGAAAGTAGAAAGAAAAACTTGAAGGCCTCAATTGAGAAAATGCTCATATTCTGTGAAACTATGAAAACTATTTTGATGAGTAGAATGAATGCATGAAAGTGATAGGAAGAAGATGATGAAAATTTTTGGGAGAAAATTGTTGATGTGAATGTAGAATTATATACAAGAAGATGCATAAAAGTCCATTTAAATGTACTATCAGGTACACCTGCTGCATTTCACATGATCCACGCCTCTTCTGAAGTTTTCACAAGGTTTCTTACTCTCCTAAAATATAGATTTATTTTTATAATTATTTTATATGAAATGTTTTATAATTTAATGATTTTATTATTTTTGTTATTATATAAAAATTGAATACATATCCATATAAAAAGAAAGTATATTATTTTGATGAGACATTTCATATTTATGAATTACCTTCACATGTTGCCATAAAAAGATACACAATTATACTATAGGAAGGTTCTTGAGCATGAAATGGACCCATGGATAATTGCAGAGCCTCTTGTACCCTTTTTTTTTTTTTCTTATAATATCCTTTCTGTCTTATAAATAGAAATTAATAAAAAAATTGTATTTATTTGCAGTGAACACTTAATTTAATTTAAGTGACATTAATAATTTAATTCTGGATATCACCTCAGTGTTATGTTAAGATTTTAATGATAATGATGCATTAGAATGTATTTATTGTTGTCATTTGAATTACATCATTTATCTCTTTCATTATCTCTCATTAACGCCACAGTTTAAAAATTAAATAGTTAATAAAAAAAATTGATGTAAAATTAAAATTTGTTTATATTTCAAATTTTAATAGATTTTTATTTTTAAATTTAAAAAAATAATAAACATACGTTTTAATCTAATTACATTAATTTTTTAAAATTTGCTAAATGATGTTTCTTACCGAAATTAAAATGAAGATGTGTTGATTAATGTAAATGATTCAAATGACAATCTAAAATATATTTGATATGTCAAAATAATTTAAAATAATTGTGTTAAAAAGATTGAATTAATTATTTTTAAATTTGGAATCAAAATATATTAAAATTTAAAATAAAGATGTCAAAGTTTAGAAAGTGAAAACATATTTAACTCATAAAAGGTGATATTTTGAAAATCATTACATTCATGAAAGAATATGTTTCACTTATTATAATTAATACTCACATATTTTTTAATCTCTTAGTTTTAGTTTTAGAAAATATTGCTTGATTTTTATATCAATAATTTTATTTTATTTTAATTGTTGTTATTTTGTTTGAGTTTCTTAATATATATATATATATATATATATATATATATATATATATATATATATATTTTATATATTTTTTTTTTTTTGTGTTTCTTTATATATATATATATATATATATATATATATATATATATATATATATATATTACCAATACTATTGATTACCCAAAATTACGAGTGAAATTGTTTACATAAGAACAACATTTATGTAACTTTATGTTTTTAATTTAATTTAATTTGTAATAAAATTTATTCATAAAAGTAAGTTTTTTTTTACTATAGTTGAAAATAAAAAGGAAGTCCAAATTTTATTTATTTAAGTGTTTGAAACTTCTCAATAGACACATGAAAATATAAGTGTTTGAAATTTTATCTTGAATGTATATAATTACCACTTTTATTATATCATCTACTATATTCAAATTATTATGTAGAGTAAACAAAGATGGTTATAGTAAATCATCATTAAATTTTATTTTTATTAATAGATCTCAATTAATTATTATTTCCCATTTCAAAAATTAAAAGAAACATAACTACATTTTTTTTATTTTATTATATATTGACCATTGGACATACATTTATGTCGGTGCGTTGCTTTTTTTTTTTTTTTTAA
>Ga0214542_1012127_pt1 | contig 11352 bp, 6 predicted proteins | sample CNSS1metaG_FD_160096 | JGI IMG/M metagenome (GOLD analysis project Ga0214542, IMG submission 160096) | Root nodule microbial communities from cowpea collected in UCLA plant growth center, Los Angeles, California, USA - CNSS1 | ecosystem: Host-associated > Plants > Roots > Nodule | place: USA...
ATATTAATTAAATGAACTTAATTTGGTTAAAAATATTTACTTGAAATATCAATTTTGATGGAAATATTTGTGTACATTTATACAGAAATTAAATTTGATTTCAATTTGGAGAGGGACAAAATTGCTCAATTTTTACAAAAATTGGGACTAAATTGAGACAAATTAAAATAAAGGGACCAAATTGAAACTAACAAAATGACACGTGGCGTAATACTGACACGTGTCACTATTACTGTCACGTGGCACGATGACAACTTGACACATGGCAATTTTTTGATTTTTTTTAAAAAATTCAAAAAAAAATTAAGAAAAAAATTTAAAAAATCGAGGAACTGACTGGAAGGGCAAACGTGAGACGTTTCAACAAAAAAGGGGACCATTTTGAAACTTTTAAAAATTTGTGTACCATTTTGAGATTTTGACTCCAAAATGGGGACCAAAGGCATAATTAAACCATTTTTTATTATATAAATAGTTTTTATTATTTAAATATTATTTAAATTTTAAAAATAATAATTAAAAGAATAAAATTAAAAAATTATTTTTTATTATGATTAATTGTGTAAATTTTGAAAAAATAATTACGAAAAGATAAAATTGAAAAAGAAGATGTGAATGCCCATAAAATGAATCCTCTGTATAATAGCATAAGTGTATAAGTATAACAGTATATATTATTATTATTATTAGTTATGATAATAAAAAATAATATAATTATTATAATTATAAAAGTATATCTAAATAAATTATAGTTTTATTGCAGGTGATTTTTAGTTTTCTTTTGTAAATAATTTTTTACCATAATTAATTATTTTAGTTTAAAAGAATAGTTAAATTAAAAAAAATCAAAATAACAAAAATGGTTAAATTTAAAAGAAAAACTACCTAAAGGATAAAACATGTAAAATAATTACTTTTGATTTAAAAAATACTTAAAAGGTAAAAATAAAAACAAGATGTGTAAAAGAAAATGACATCTTCTTCTTTATATAATAATATAAATATTTTATTTCTTATATAAAACCAATTTCTAGAAATATTTACAATTTGCAAATCTAAAAATAGTTTCTTATGTTTATCAAAATCTTTATGTTATTAGGATGACAAATAGATTCATACTTATGCATATTATTTGAATTTATCTTTGTTTTTATAAAATAATTTCTTGTTAATTGGATACGGATATAAATAATATCTAATTTTTTTAATTAGATATGAGAGCAAATAATTATGTAATTATTTGTTCCATTTCATTCTAGTTCTCTTTCTAATATCAATTTTAATGTATATACCCATCTTCATCTCATATCCATTTAAACTACTAAAATATTCATAGTTCATCAAAAAAGTTATAAGACTTTTATATCAATTTTCACCTATTCTAATTGTTTAAATTGTTTTATATCCCCTCACATCTCCAAAGTGTTTTCCTTTTATCACAATTTTGATTATTATAATTATGTTAAAATCGTGCATTATAAATTTCAATGAATCAAATATATTTTATGACTCATATTTAATCAATTTAACTCATTTTTTATATTTTTTCAATCAACTATATTTTATGATTATTTATACTCATATTTATTTTTCTCACGTGATACTTTATCAATTTAAAATGATTAATTGCATAAGCTTTTTTTTTATTAGGTAATATAAAAAAACTTATATTTATTCGTTTTAATTCAAAAATTTTGTTTTATTTATAGAACTTTTTATTTTACTTAAATAATTATTATGATTAATCATTTGTTCAACATTTAAAAAGATTTTGCATATCTTATGAATACTTTATATTTTATCATATTTTTTATTATACATGATTTTTTATGTAATTTCATTCATTGATGTATCAAATTATTTCTAAAACACACATTTAATTACTTTTTTAATATTATTACTTTTTTTTTGCGTAGAATGCAATTTTAATAATTCTTTATATAATTACTTTTATTTTTTAATTCGATCTCAGAAATAAAATTTTCCATCGTAGTTCTATAACGACTTTTCATTTTTTATAATATAACAATTCAATGTGATGGTTAAAAATAAAAATTTAATATATAAATTTAAATTATTATTAATTACATTTTTTAATGTGTAATTTTATTTAAACATTGTATTATAATTTTTATTAGTAATAAAAATTCATCTTAAAAGTTTAACGTTTATGACAAAAATTAAACATCCTAAACTTTTTAAACGTAATTGTAGTAAGTAGAATATGATTTTTTTTTTCAATCATCGTAGGAATTTATTTTCATTATTATTATTTTTTAAATGTGATACAAGGTGAAAAACAAATTATTAGGTGAAACCGTCATAAATTAGAACTGATACAGGTGATGTGGCGTATCCACAATCCACCACGTGGAACACCAGACAATGACAGATCGGATATCCGTTAATTACACTCGCATCCCTCCCACAGTTACATTAAAAACTGCTTTTGTTTCCGCTTTTAAAACAGTTACTATTCCATCAACCTTCATTCTTCAACCTTTGGCTAACTTCCTCGTACTTTGCTAACATGTTCCGCATAAGCAACACCGTTGTCGGCGCGCTCAACATCCTGTCCTTGCTCCTGGGCGTGGCCGCCGTGGCCTCCTCCGCCTACATCCACATCCGCGGCGGCTCCGACTGCCAGAAGGTCCTGCAGGTGCCGCTTCTAGTCGGCGGCATCTTCGTGGTTCTCGTCTCCGCCTTGGGAATCGTGGGGTCACTGTGCCGCGTCAACACGGCGCTCTACGCCTACCTCTTCGTCACGTTCGCGCTCATCGTGGGCCTCGCCTTCTTCACCGTCTTCACGCTATTCGTGACGAACAGGAAGGTGGGGCAGCATGTTTCCGGCAAGGGCTACGGCGAGTACAGGGTGGCCGATTTCTCGCACTGGCTGCAACGCTACGTCGTCAACAACAAGAACTGGGATGAGGTGAAGAGTTGCTTGATTGACGCGCACGTGTGCCAGAACCTCGCCATCAACGGTGGCCGCAACAACGACTCCCTCATTTTCAAACACCTCTCCACCACGCAGGTTTTACATCTCTTCTTTCTTCTTCTAATCTCTTGTCAACTTCATTAATTATTAAGAAATAAAACATGATCGCGGTGATTAAATCACGTTATTATGGCTACGGTTGTGACATGCAAATGCATTTGAATCACGTACAGTGATTGAATTACGTTATAACTTTTTTGTATTTTTTTTTTCAGTCTGGTTGTTGTAAACCACCAGCGTATTGTGGGTTCATAATGAAGAATGGTACGTTCTGGGAAGAGCCAAAGAAGGGTCCAGCAGTGAATAATTCTGACTGCAACACTTGGAACAACAGAGAAGACAAACTGTGCTACGATTGCAATTCGTGCAAGGGAGGAGTTTTGGCAAACATAAGGAACCAATGGAGACGTCTCACTGTGTTCAACGCATGCGTGCTTTTGGTCGTCACTGCCATATATGCCTTGGGCTGCTACGCCATCAAGAACAACAGATTCGATTCACAGTGCAACCACCCCAAAACACCATCTCCTTGATTCCTCTACTGTTCTTGCGTGCATCATATGGAGAACTAGAACGTGTCCTCAATATCTAGGTTAATTTTTTAGTTAAGTTATTATGTTAAGTACATTGTTTAGATTTCAGTTTGTGTGTATTTTATGTATGGTTTTGTGGTTTCGTAATGCTGGATATTGTTATTCGATTTCTTTAATCCTTTTGTTATTCGTGGCATTTTAGCGTTTAGATCTGTCAAATTTGTATTGTGTTAATTTCTTTAACTATTTGTTCGGGTTTCAATCATCAACACTTGATGATGTTAGCCTTCAGATGTTCCTAATATAACTCCTCAGTCATGTTCTCCAGTTTCTTATTAATTTTAATCATTTATGTCTACATCGAAGTTTTATGATTTTAGTAGAGGGCATGTGTCAAAAATATTATTAAATTTAAAAGAGATAAATACAAAATTTAAAGGATAAAATCAATAATAAAATGTGTACTAAATCACGGTTATTAATTAGTGTATAAAATTTAGATATCAATATTTTAGTTCCAAAAAAATGTAGTTATTAAACGTTAGTTATTAAGATTTTTTTATAAAAAAAAATTGTTTTTAATTAATCATAACATTTTATTAATAATAGTGACTATTTTAATAATTAATAATTTTTTATTTTATAAATTGGTATTTTAGCAGAAGATTATCTACTATTATACGAAGAGAGGATTTCTTTCTTATGTACAATTGTTTTTTTTTTCGATTTTACTTTTTAAGTATATTTTTTTAAAACTAAAATAATTATCTTATTAATTTTACTTAGTAAGTATATTTTTTCTGAGACTTTTTTAAATTTAATTAACTTTAAATTAAAATAAGTATTTATAATAAAGAAGTTACTTGAAAAATAAATAAAAGCTATCTACAATACAATTACAAAAATTATTTATATTTATTTTTATAATAATAATAATAATAGTAGTAGTAATATATGCATTCTTTTTTGTTATGGAAAAAAGAAAAAAAATTTGGACACAACGTTTCAATAGTTTTACTAAGATAAGGAGAGTAAGTGTTATTTTTTTTTTTTAAATTGTAAGTAAAATCCAAAGATGGGCTGTCCAGAAAAGAGCTATGTTGTTTCTTCCTGCACCTCGTCAAATCTGACCCTATCACAGGCTTCTGGAAATTTTGATCCGGGACAGATGTTTTATCACGTAAAGAGTCGTAGACTCGTGGTATTTACAATATCTTTGGTCTAACTATTGATAAATTGACAGCATAAATAGTTTTGTACTTCAACTACATATTTGTGTGCAAAATTTATTGACAATTCAATAATAGCAATTGTACTAACAGTGACAATTAAAATTATTTATTACGTTATTAATTTTTTAGTTCAATTGTCAACAGACATTAATAGTAAAAGTTTTTAATATTAATAAAACAACCATTTTTTGTGTGTAAATTTTAAAACAATAATTATAAAAATATTGTGAAAATTTGAAGACGGGATAGAATTTTCACCCTGCTAAGAATAGAGTTTTTCACGTTGCACCTCGTGATACTTAAAAAGGAAATAATCAGTACAATTTCAATATTTATTAAACAACTGAAATATGTGATAGATAAAAAAATAATGCCTAAGATGAGGTTATTTTGAAATAATTACGCTGACCATTCCCAATTCACACAGTTGTTTTGACAAAGTATAAGACAGTAAACATTTTAGCTCGCTAAAACAAAAGTGCAGCTTGATCGCCTAATAAATTCATCTCCTAATAAAACGTTGAAAGAATTGATGCTCTACTTCACTTGAGAAAAGTACAAGCAACGAACAAGAATGTATAAACTACCAATGACGTTAGGAGTTCAAGTGTCCAAGTTGGGCGCAGCAACACAGATGGAATATTGGGTACCAGCACTGAACCAGACACCCATCCACCCACAAGAGCTCCAAATCTATCATAGTGCAAAAACAAAACAATGTAGACGGTCATGGCAAATAGGAAAAAAATCAGAGGGAAAATATAAGTTGGATGCTCTAGTCACTTACCCAATAATGAATGCTCTACCCAAGCTCTTTGTCTTTTCGTTAAGAAAATATATGCAAGCAGCCAAAGAGATCGCCACCTGTAGCAGCAATACGATAGTTCTGTCAACAAGCAAGTATTCATGCCACGGGGCAAGCGGGAAGAGGAGAGGGAGGGAGAGACAGAGCAATGATATCTAATTCAAATTCTTTAATAATGTCCCCCGATGGTGACATGTAACTCCAATATTGCATGAAATTCAGATAAAATGTAGCTTCTAGAACACACAATCACCTTAAAGGATAAGTAGACATGCATTGACAAAGGTAATATTTAATATTACCCATGTCTTAACTTTAAGACTCTGACCATGTAACATCAGCATGATCCTATGAAAGTTTCCTTCCCTATAAGTCCCTAACATGGGAGATGCTCTTGGAAAAACAGACAATATTAACATTTTATTAAAATACTGAAAACCTTAAAAGTGGGAATGGCCAAGGCGAAAATTTGATTAAAATCATGGTTGATGGTTAAAGTACAGAACACGGTAACCTGAAAATCCGATAGTCACAATGATTGGAAATTTCTATGGAACCGTAAGTAATAGTCAGGAACAGCTCAAGTATAGCCTTTGAAGCGAGGCTACAATCTAGAGATTGGTAGTTGACTTCACTTCCCGAAGTTTGGATAAGGACTGATACACATATGCTACATGGCTTGGGAAGGTAAGGACTAAATGAATATATAATTCGGTTTTCTTTTTTGAAATCTATGGGCCTCACTCTCCAAATATTTATAGAAAATGAAATCTATGAAGTTTTTCTTTCTGAAAAATAGTTTTATTCTAAAAAATATGCATTTAGGTATACACCAAACAGAAGAGGAAAGAGAAAAAATGCAATTCAAAGCAAACCTGAAAAGCAGGTCCAGTTTCAGCCGAATTCATAATACTCCAGCCACCCATGAAGGCAAAGAGAAACAATCTTCTGAGGATGATTTCAGGCGGTGGAAGTTCAACAAAGTTTAGCAAGTTCTTCACCCATGGTGGAGACTCTTCTACTTTCTTTTTTAACTTGCTTTTCAAATTAATTTTCGTTTTCCTCCTCTGTACGAAACTGGCCATCAATAATTTTTCAAAAGCCGCTTCAATTGATTCTTCACTCCTCTCATGCCCAGCATATTGTTGCAACAGAAAATTTCTTGATCCCCAAATTTCTTCTTCAGAAGCATCAGGGCTAATACCAAGACGACGGTAAGGATCCCAAACATTGATTCGAGGGAATTTCTGGACATTACCTGCATATAAGAATGATATATAAATACACATTAATAGTTAACTCAAAAGGTGGAAAATGATAGACAGAGAAATGCAACTAAGAGCATAAATGCAGACTTTACAAATTAATATGAATCATGATCTAAGTCAGTTAAACTTCAGCTGGGCAATAGCCGATGATATAAAAGTTTGTTACTAGGTACAAAAGATATCTCTCAAGACAGGAATATAATGGTGCCAATTAAATAAGTCTCACTGGAGACTCATACCTATATGTCTCACTTCATCTAAACAAGACCAAGCAACTCTTCAACAGAGTGACAGGTTAGATCCCACAAAAACTCATTCACAATGCAACTGCAGTGTTTATTCTTTTGGTCGATCAACAGAACAACCTCAATCTTGGGAAACTTTTTTTAACTCATGTCTGTTGGGTCTCACCTCAACCTTTAGAGATTAAGTTTTCAGTGATTGTTTCTATAAGAGCTGTATAGCTTACTTGGACTTTTGCAAGATTAAGTAGCAATGATACTCGTAACTTTCATTAACTCTCAACACAATTTTAGTCAGAAACAAAGGTAATGATACATCTAAATAGTTCAGGTAACATTGCTGAACATTCCATATATTTAAATAGTTAATATATTAAAAGGGAAAATCTGAAGCGGAGGGTAAGGGCAAAAGGTGATTTATTATTGGGGGTCCTTTAAATAGGAATACAATTCATCTAAATTCCCATGTCCCAACTAAAGCGAAACAAAGCCCACCTTGCATTTTCCTTCAACTTATACACAAAAGGGAACCAATCTTGAGCTAAAAAATCACAAGCCTCAGCAAGGACTAAAAAATCAAGGTTGGACACAACTGAATTAAAGCCCAAACAAGCAAGTAAATAAACAAGTACACATTACCATGCACAGTGGCGAAACCTTAACAACAAAGCACTTCACCGCCTCATGTGACTATCTTAAGAGGACATTTTTTTTATATAATATTAATTGATAGGGTTGGAAGATTTCTTGTGCAATTAAATAAATAAATTTGACGGGTTTTAGGTTATACCTCCATAGGGCGTGTCCACCGCGCATCTAGTGCGAAAGGCCGTAAGCTTCTTCGCGTGTTCTCGGAGATACCTGAAGAAACCCAAATTCACGATTTATGTACGACCAGTGATTGATGAATCCGAAACCATCAAAATAAATAAAAGCCCTATTAATCTTAAAACAGAAGGTAATCAATCAAAACGAAAAGGAAAAGATAGAGAGGAAGAGGTACAATTTCTTCGCGAGAAAAGCGGTGGAGAGGTTGGGAGCTGAGAGCGAAAGCACAACCATGTTGGCCTTCTTTGTAATTAACAGAGCGAAGAAATAAGAACGCCCTACGTCCTAACCCTAATTGAATAGCATGGTAGGTGGAAGATTGGAAAAGCAGAAGAGAAACGGAACGTGTTCTTCTTTAGGTTCCGGCAATGGGAATGGGAAGAAGAGGAAGAAGATAACAGATTACTTTTGTCTTCTATTGTAAACCACTTCCTGCTAGGGTACGCACCTTGCGCAAGATACATTAAGTTTTATCATCCTATATTATGAAACCCAAAGAAAAATATTAGTGTTTCTTGTATAGTTTCATACATTATTTATGTAATTAGTTTAAATGTTCTCTATTAATCATCTCAGACGAATATTTTTTTTCTAAAAATAGTAGTTAAAAAATAGTTTATACTATTAATTAAATTTTTCACTATATATTTAAAAAATATTTTTTTATATTTAAAGACATTCATTTATTGTAAATGCAATTTCAGTTATCTAAAATAAAGATAGTCATTGCAATTCACATTTTAAACTGTCAAGAAAGAAATAGGTTTTTATTGGTTTGTTGTTTCATATATGTACGATAATAAATTTTATATTATACTATTTACATGTAAATTATATATATATATATATATAAGATAAAAAAAATGTTAATAAGTTTTTATATTTACATTCACTATTTTTAGTTTCTTGTATTTTAAAAATTTAAATATATATTTATTATTGTTAATTATTTTATAAATTCAAATATTTTAATATTAATAAATAGATAAATTTAAATAAACTGTGAATATTTTTTTTTCTATTACTTAATAAAAAAAACACTAGAATATAAACACATAATACATTAATAATTTTGAGGAAATGATGTTAACTGTGGTGAGATCTCATTAAAAAATTTCAATCGAACAATTATCATTAGAATAAATAATTATTATAGACTAAAAATTATAGTTAATAGTTAAGATCTAATTTTTTTATTTAAATATATTAAATTAAAACATTATGATTGATCAACTTGTAAGAAGATTGTTTGAGACTTAAAAATAGGTTTATGGTGATGAGATTTGTGATAAAGGTGATATGATTGTTACAACATTTCGTTTTAGATGAAGGGTGCGAAGGTTTTGAAGATTTTGGAGTGTTAACTCTTTCACAAAGTACCAAATTTCATAAGTAGTAAAATTGGAAAGTTTAGGTATTATTTTTCCAAAAGATTGGCACTCGTTTAAGCCATGTGCATTTTATTAATGAGGAATATAACTTAAAATCATTGATTCATAAAAATTATGATTCTATTTGAATTTTGTCTAAAAAGTGAAAGTTTCATTGTTGTGATTTACATGCAATAACTTTTAGTACGTTTGGTTTCACGTTACATTGACTAGTAATTGTTTTTCCAATACAAAATTGTGTTAAGTTTGATTTTAAAATTGATTTTAAACTAAAAAATTTACGTTGAAAAATTCACATCCAAATAAAAGTTTATATTATTAGCTTATATTGATTCTTCCAAAATCAATTTTTCAACGCACTTCTAGACACGCTCTTTGTGTTGATTTCATCCTTTTATTATGATTTTAAACTTTCATTAATCTATAGAATCTCTAATAAGTAGTAAGCAATGTGTATGTTCTAAAGTATTTTAACATTAATTGAAAACAGTTCATATATATGAATACAAATGAAGAGATCCAATACACTTTATAAATCAAACAATTCTCATATTTATCGTAGGAATGGGATAAGAAACATTATTACAAGATAGGTGAAACCATGTTAAAAATGTTAAAATTAATATTTTAAATAAATTAATTATTTTTCAAATTAAAATTAAGACTTATATACATATTGTCATGAACACAATAAAACGTTAGGATTACATACCAACAATGTTATAGCAAAATAGCATCTAGATGTGAGAGCACATTTATCCCTCACCATTTGTTCTTTTCGACAACCAAAAATCAAATTTATAACAACTATTTTTTATTTATGTTGTCTTCGATTGTTTTTATTCTCAGATATAAACAAATTAAGTAATACATGACATTTTGTTTTTGTTTTTGTTTATTTACATTTTGTTGCTTGAAAATAACGCATGTTTTTATTTAATGTAAAATCCCTTTTTAAAATTTTAAATATGATTTTATTCAAAAGAAAATCAAAACTCAACTATTCAAAATATTTCAACAGTGAACCTTTTATTTCTTTCCTAAAATATATCATTCCATAAAGTTATTTCCTAACGTTCCATCATCTTCAGAGGTTGAAATTGTGATTATCGCGAAACCCTCTTTGAATGTGATTGAAAAAAAAAAATCCTTTTTCGGGTAAATCAAAATTTCAGCCCCCTTATTACTCATTTGATTTTGTGATCGTGCATGTGATTGTTTTGGGTTGCATGTGTCTCTAGAGTCCTTATCTTCACCTCTTGCTAATCCGTGGTTCTTTTGTTTTGGTCTAGTTGTTTTTTCGTTGTCTCTAGGTTAATGTTAAACTTTCACGAGTTCGAAAGTATCTTGGGATTGTTTAGAGTTCGAGTTTATTTTCGAAATTGAGGAAAGTTAGGTTTTTACGAACTAAATGATGATTTTTGTGTCAAATTTGATGTATGCATGTTGAATATGTGTTATGAGTTATGTTGTTATGATGCATAATGGATTTTTTAATTCATGAACTCTAAATTTTATTTCTTATGAGTGTGAGGAGAGAAACCCTAATTTTTACATGATATGTATGTTGATATGTATGTGTTACGGACATTTGATGATTTTGTTGAATACATGCTAATTTAGTTTTTAAATATATGTATATAAAATTATATGACTTAAATTTAGAATTCTCTTTACAAACCTTAGTTTTAATAATATATATAAAAAAAGACAATATTTTAATCCTTAGTATTATATATACTTCGCTCCATATAATGTAAATATTCAAATGTTTTTCAATAAATTTTTGTACTCAATTCATTCTCAATTTTATTTAAATCATGAAATGTTGATCCTCGGATTTATTTGGTGCATGTGTTGCATTTGTTTTGATACCACATGTCAGTATCTTAAATTTTTATGTTTTTTTTTTCTAATGTTTCCTAGGAGTGGGCATGGATTGGATTTTTAATGATCCAATCCACATCCATTTTAGATCCAAATGATTGGATTAGATTTTTGACCCAAATCCATTTTTTTAGCAAAAGTAGTTTGGATTTTTTTAAATCCAAATCC
>Ga0214542_1012134_pt1 | contig 11341 bp, 5 predicted proteins | sample CNSS1metaG_FD_160096 | JGI IMG/M metagenome (GOLD analysis project Ga0214542, IMG submission 160096) | Root nodule microbial communities from cowpea collected in UCLA plant growth center, Los Angeles, California, USA - CNSS1 | ecosystem: Host-associated > Plants > Roots > Nodule | place: USA...
TATATATATATATATTTGTAATTACTTTTTTTTAATAATTTTACTCTCTTAATTTCTTATAATGTTTTATGTATTTTTATTTTATTGTTTTTAACTTTAAACTTAATTATTTTATTTTATTAATTTTAACATTTCTTAAATCAACTACTTAGATATTACAAAAATTAATACAAATAATTAACTTATATAGCTATTTTTTATGTATATTTTTATACTTTTAATACACTACAAGAAAATGCCTCACTAGTAGCCAATTTTAATTATCAAAAGTTCTTAGTTAATATAGTGATCAATTTAGTTATCAATTTACAAAATAAAAAATTATTGGTTATTAAAGTAGTCATAATTATGAATGAAAAATTATAATTGTTCTCTAAATTGGTTTCTAAAATTTAGCTACCAGAGAAAATTGGTCACTAAAAATTAGTTACCTTTGTTTTTGCTACCAAAAGAATTGATTTCTAAATTAGTCTCTAATTAATTAGTAACCAATTTAGCGACCAATTATAATTTTTTATTTATAATAGTGACTATTTTAGTAACCAATATTTTTTTTATTTTGTAAATTGATATATAAATTGGTTACTATAGTGGTTAACAACTTTTGGTCACTAAAATTAGTTGTTAATGAGGTATTTTCTTGTAGTGATATAAATTTAAATGTTACCTTCATGATAAATTTATGTTTATATTACATTATCAAATTTAAATCATATCCATTTACATTCTATACTTTCTTTATCACAACTATATTTTTAATAGTATTTTTTTTTAAATTATTATGAAAGTTTGTATTAGTTTATAAATTTTATTATAAAGTATTTTATCCCTATACTTTATAAATTTTGTGAGTAAAACATCATTACCTACAAACAATGTGTGAATATTATATTTTAGTTCACCATGACTTTGTCACATGAAAAATACTTTACATGTCATATGTTGAAAATGATGTTGTACATTGATTTTCATAAAGTACAAAGACTAAACACTTTATAATTTAGTTTAGGAACGAAACACAATTTTTTAAATAGTCTTTATACTATTGTTACTTATACTCAATTCTATGCGCAATAAACTCACTATTACTTTAGGCTTGAAATCATCATATAATAAAAATAGGAAACGAACTGTGGGGGAAGATACAAATCTATATGGGATATTTTGGAATATCAAAGCATCACCAAGGGCTCTACATTTTGCTTATAAAGTGTTGTTAAATAGAATTGCAACTTGTGACAACCTAACCAAAAGAGGGGTGAATGTTATAAGTCGTGAATGTGTCATGCGTGGAAGGATAGAAGAAACAATTCAACACTTATTCTTTAATTGTATATTTGTAGGGAAAATTTGGAATATGTGTGAAAAATGGATAAGAATTGTCACAATACATCATAATATAGCAAAAAATCACTTTTGACAATTTAGGCTACTTGGGCTAACTAATAAAAGTAACAATTTGTGGAAGTGTATGTGGATTGCTATAGTTTGGGCAATATGGACACATAGGAATAATATCATTTTTAGGTCCTCTGTGACAGATAGAGGAGGTATTTAACTTAGCTCAAGTAAAAGCTTGGATTTGGATTACACATAAAGTCCCAAAAGCTAGGTTTCCATACTCTGATTGGTGTTTATGTCCAATTTTATGCCTAAAATCCTTGAGTTGTTTTGTTTGAAGGTAGATATATTACATATTGGCCTACTCATCCTCTCATTGAAAAGACAAGAGCTCTAATATTGTAGGTTGGAGTTTTGGTTTTGCACATACTTCTTTCTTTTTTAAGCATTTTGTGAGAGTTTGGACTTTTTATGTTTGGCAACAAAACTTATTTGTAAAATCTCATTATTGTTTGTTTTTGAAGTTGTTTTTGTCTTGTTAAGTTTTAGTGATCAAAAGAGTAGAGATTTTTGTTGTGCTTTTCATTTCTGATTTTTTGTGTACAGAGACCTTTCGAATGGAACATTTTTTGTTCCACTAATATATTAATTCTTTATTGCTGATAAAACAAATAAACTTTAGGCATGAAATTCACTAATAGACTATAGACTAAATGTACTTCAAAAAAAACTCGAGTGTTATTGTTTAGAGTAACATATTTAATATAAATATTTTTGAATATATTCATTTATTTATTATCTTGTGTATTTATAAAGTTGAAGTTTGCTATAAATTGGTAATACTTTACAATAGAAAATATAGGTAACACTTTGGAATAGATAATATGTAACACCCTTCTTTTTCAGTCTCTCCCTTTAAAACAGAAACCCAACACCTCTCTCTCAGTTTCTCTGCAATCCAACTCTCTCCCCATCTTTCTTTCTCTCAACTTTGCTGCCATCTCACAGCCTCTTGGTTCATGATTAGGTTCTGGGGAAGTAACCACAATTGAGCCTCCTGCTGCCTCCACTCTTAGCCTCCCTTCCTCTAAGTAAGCCTCTCTTTACGTTTTGAGGTTCAATTTTGGAATTCAACTCGAAATTTCTGCTTCCATTTAGAGTTTAATCAAGTGTTCATCCTTTCCATGTGGCTGGATGATGAATTCTCTAGGTTAAGCTAAGGAATTCTGCTTCTCCTATCTAAATTTGCCCTCACTCAAAGTATTCACCAAAAATAGGTAAGGGAAGCTGACTCTTAGCCCAATTTTCGTATGAAATGTGTTCATGAGTGTTTGAATTTCTTGATTATGTGTTTAATTTGTGTTTGGAACTGCTTGTGTGTGAAATTGAGTGTTAGATGAATTTGAGCGATTCTGCATGTGAAGAACAGATGAGAAATCCTGGTAATTTTGCCCAGGCGAGCAACTCTCGCCTGAGCGAAAATATCAGAAGATCGCCTCTGTCACTGCGTGAAGTCTCGTCTAGGCGAGCTGGAGTCGCTTGAGTGAGAGAACTTCTCGTCTAGGCGAGCCAGCTTAGCCTGAGCGAGAGTTCGCTTATGATTATTGAATTGCCACTATAAGAGGTCTTGCCCAGGCGAGAGCAGCTCGCCTAAGCGAGACAACTCTCTAGCTCAGGCGAGATTCTCTAGCCTAAGCGAGATTCCCTGCAGAAATTGAGTTCTTTCTCTGTTTTTGATTAAATAAAGCTGTACTACTTGGATTAATGTGATAATGGCTAGTCTTGTATGTGATCCTTATGCATGGTAGTCAGTGTGATGGAATTATGCGAAATGTGGTCTGTATGAGAATGTGTTGGAGTTAGGATTTCAAGGGAAATTCTAAGGAAGGTGGTTTTAGTAAATGTAAGGACATGAGGACTCATATTGGTGGCATCCTGATGCTCCTAATAACCATTAAGACTCATATAGAGTATAATGGATTATGTTGGGGGGGAGTAGCAGGAGGTCCTAGTCTATGGATCTGATCTGTCATAGACGTGAAGGGGGCTTACCTTGGGAGTGGTTGGGTGAATACCACTTGTACCTAAAACTCTACAGAGTTTGGGAACCGTCACAAGTGCAAGCCACCAAGAGCTCCAATGTCACTTATATAATCCAGATATTGAGTCTAGAATGGTGATATTGTGTTATGGTCGTGGTGAATTGGATGATTCTGATAGTTGTGCGATCAACCCTGATTGATGCTTAACTATTAAATTGTATGATTTATTCTGAATTAAGTTAGCTTACCCTTCTTGTATATGTGTGTTCTGTATGTCTTCTACTTTTGCAATGATCGTCCTTATTGAATGACGTGAGCAGATAAAGGTGCAGGTGAGGATACACCCCTCCTGGACAGGAGTTGAGTGGTGTTTGGACGCTTTCAGCGGTAGTGGTCACCTTTTTGTTCCGCTTAGATGTTTTGGCTGTTTTGTAACCCTTTTTGCTTTGTATGGGTTGTATGTATATACAATATATGTATAGTTATTTTGAGGATGACTGTATTGTTACTTTATACTGGCCTATTACTAGCATTTGCTTCTGAATTATCAAAATTTAATGTTTTGTTTGATAGTATAAAAACTATGAAAACGGGATGTTACATAATACAGAGTTGAATTGATACATTTAAATTATGACTAACTCGTGTATGTATGTTTATATATTGATCATGATTTTTTAATATAGCTTACTTGTTTTTTTTTTTTTTTTATGTTTCTATTTATTTTTCTAGTGCAACTTTATCTTATATGATAATATAGTTTTATGAGACGTCTTGAGACAAGAAAATTTATATTTTGACTCTTTTTTGTTTACTCTTATCCTTACTTCGTGACGTGGCTTAGTATGAACAATTAATTATTTCAAAGAAAAATATAGTGGTACATTATCAATGATCTACATTAAACCACATCAGGAAGTAAAGAATATAAGAGTCAAAAAATGAGAGTCAGAATGTGTGTTTATATATATATATATATATATATATAAGTTTCGGAGTATTAGAGTTTGTGAAATATCTCACAAAATCTGATGTTATCCACTTGGTTTATTTCTATTTCAGTTATATGATACAGATTTTGTTTTGGAGAGTACATATTCCAACACCCAAATTAGCTGTATGTGACTATATGCTAAGATGTCATTGGGATTTAGCATTTCTAATATTTTTTTGGCATGTCGAATGTGGGATCGTAATCCCAATTGGTAATTTTTTAACCCTAAAGTTTATCGGGGAAATTTCTTTTTATCCGTTTTAGAATATTGAAGTAGGAGATTGGTGGAAACACAAAACACTGCAAGCTCCAATAAGTATTATATTTTTCTGTGTTTGTCACTTATTTGTTTACTCTGATGATACCATATATCTAATTCAAACTCATACTATAATACAAGAATTAGTGATTTATACTGTCGGAGAGCATCGAGTAGAATCCAATAAGTTAAGGTAACGCAAATTCCAACTATACTAATTAATTATTAAAATAAACAACTTGTATTTCAATCAAGATTGCACAATCCTGTCCCACCAGCTATATTTTTTTATTAGTGATTGACCAATTAAATTAATTACATTTATCTAAAAGTGATTGACATCATGCCACTAAATTGCAAGCATTTCTGTGATGAAGGATTTAAAATTAATAAATAGGTTTTACATAAGATTATGATGAGTCTTAACAAAAATTACTATGTTTAACAAGGCTTTTCAGCTACTTCTCCCAGCCCTTTTATACCTATTTGAAGTAAAGACGTTTAAAAGGTTATCATCTGACTTTTAATTTTTTGTTTTTATTCTTCAAATATTTATTAGATTTCTTTGTTATTATTTTTTAATATGGTAATATGCTTGTTCTTTTATTTATATGTTTTCTCTTATACTTCACCTTTTTATTTTATACTATTTAATTTAACTATCACCGTAAACTTTATAAAGTTTTATTTTAAATCCATTCTAAAAAAAAAATCCAATTCTTTTTGTCTCTAATTTGAAACTTGAATACATTTGAGTGAATTACAGGAAAAAAGGCACCCTCTCCCTCAAGTTGGTAGGATGTAGTTATGTAAATAGTATTTTGTCATAATAGTAAATGAGAATATTTCTTTTTACAAACAAAGATACCACCATATACTTTAACATTTCAACTAAGCTGACAATTCAAAATTCATCAATTATTTGCAATTACATAAAAATTTATTGTAAAATAAAATAATATAAAGCATGAGGGACTACATTAAATCTATAATAAAATTTATACTTCATGAAACAATGACAAATTATAGCTATTATGAAAAAAAATATAAATAAATACATGGAAGTAAAACATTAAATCACTTATTGTTTTGTCCGAGTGAAAGTTAAATTAATTAATTTATCAGTATAATAATTCTTTCACGAAAATTTTTTACCAACATATACGTACATAAATGCAAGCACTGATACCATCTTCGACTTCAAAAGACCATTTGTTGATGAAAAAAAACCATACTAAACTAAATAAAATATAAAGTTTTTTTATATTTTTTATAGTATAAAATTGTTATAAAAAAAAATTCTGCTCTTCATAATAGACTCTCCCAAAAATTTAGTATAAACTAGAATTAGCAATTTTTCCTATAGATGGACTAAAACTTAAAATGAAAACATTTATAAGTAATAAAATAAATAGTTTATGTTTAATCTTTGATTTGTATGTGACAGTTGGTATGTCTAATGGCATCCAGCTGGTGTGAGCAATATGAGAAGATATGGCTGTGAATGAGACTTGCAAATTCATGTCAAGATGTCATCTTTAACTGTAAAATTTATTGTTAGATTCTGAACATATTTTTATGGTTCTATTGGAACTTCATCATGTAATCTTCAATTGTTGATTTTATTTTGGATTTTTAACACACTTTTTGTGGTCCAACGTGCTTAATGTAATTTAACAATTTGTAATGTGGATTGTTTCAACACTAAAATTTGATCTAAATTATTATCTTATTTTTAATGGGTATTATGATATCGTAAATTTTTAAATTTATATCTTTCTCATTTTATATCTGTTTTTCAAATAAAATCACCACTTATACAAAACATACCTCTCATTCGGGCAATAGCACATCGTTGAAAGCAAATATTTATACATATTCTAAAAATGAGCTAATAAATAAATTAAATAAATTTTGGTATATTTTAAAAAATCAACATGCAAGAAAAAAAATTAAACCTACTTTTATACTATAATTTAGTCATATTTTTTATCCAAAATTTGTCATAATTTTTAATTTTATAATTAATAGTGAATTCATCTCTATATAATATGAAACAAATAAATAAATAAAAATTAAATTTTATGCAATAACTATTAAAAAATAAAGTTAAATATAATTCATCTTCCTAAATCAATTTGTAAAGTAAAATTGTTTTTATTTATATACTTTAATTTGGTTTTATCATTAGCTATTTAAAACTTTCAACACACACCTTATGTTGATGTATATGAAATTAGATATTTATAGATTTTAGTGAGTAATTAAATAATAGGTAACACAATAATTCTATCAAAAACTTTGATATCTAAATTACCTTTACAAAATCAATTTATAAAGTAAATATCATAGTTTATAGTTTGACATTATATTTAGGTAACATAAAATATTATAGAACAACCTAATTCAGCACATGTGTTAGAGATGCCGTGACTATGATCTCTGAAAAATCAATCTGGGAAACATAGACGTATGAAAGGAAAAGAAAATAAAAAATCTTGGTGATTGGACCTGGCACTGTCTACAGGAAAAAAGCATGAAAAAAGTTTGAAGAACTGAAATTGAGAATTGGTATTTGCTGAGTTGGTCCCATCTACCAAAGATTTGTTTTGGAGTTTGCATATCTTCTATAATTTTCTCTCACCAACGTGTCGACTTATCTTTGAACCAAATTGCATTGGTTAATAATTGATTCACATTCTACAAATAGCAATATTGTGGGAAATTTGAATCTCTGTATGCAGTCTCTGTCACTTATGTTGTTCCTGTGAGACAGGATAAGAAAAGAGATAGGAGGCGTGAAAAAATGAAAAGGAAAAGATGATAAGATTGTAATATGAAGATCAGAAAAATCCGACCAGAGAGAGAGGGAAAGTGGAGACAATCTTAAGTATGTTTGAGTGAACAGTTTGTATGTTTACTTAGGAACATGATGCACGTTCCAAGGACACAATGTGAGTGAGACTCCATATTTGATTCCAGCTCATCTAATGTCAAACTTCGTCTTAACCATCACAACAATGGATATAACGTTAATTTTAATTTTTAATATCAAATTTATTTATTATAACAGTAAGAAGTTTCACGTCCATCAAAATAAAATAATTTTATAATATATAAGTAAAGTACAAATATTTAAAATTAAATTAGATCTTACAAATCAAATGTTTGCAAATAATATTTCAATTAGTTTCTTTAATGACATCAACTATTAATACTACATTATCACATACACCTAACTATACTTTTAGAAGACTCTAAATAGTGATATTAGTTGGCCATAATAACTTTCTTACACTCTCACGTAGATAAATTGTTTAAAGGAAAAATAAAGAAGCTTATATTGAATGTTTCATATTATCTTGCATGAATTAGAAATGAATACATATATAAGCTACACAAAATAATAAATAAAAACAAAAAAGAGAAAATTAGGTAGACTTATTTCTAATCATCCATAAATAAAATAAAATAATAAAAAATGCCTTCTAAAGCAAAAGATTTTGTGTTCAATTTGATTTAGTTTATTAAGTAAACTCAAAATTTTCACCTACCATACTATCTTTACTCATTGAATTCTTTTTCATACCATATTATAGGTCATAAAAACTTTGATCAACTCTCACCACCTAATAATATATTGGTATATTGTTAGCATATATTATTTACCATAACATTATAATACCAATTATTTATTATTTACTTAATTTAAATTTTAATTAATTAAACTATACATCAATATATCGATGAACTTTCATACATAATGTGGAAGCTTTAAAACATTAATTCCATTTTTTATAGTAATATTATATGTGCAAATTAATATAAAAATTATAATTTAAAATACAATAATAAAAAACTGTCACAACCGAAATTGCGACAGTGATTAATGTAACGTCCTATTAAATTAACAAACATACTTAACGGAAATGTCGCACGAGGTAGCATAATAGCGCAGTCCTAGAGTTTAAATCCAACTCCTTACAACATAAGGCACACTACGGCGCCACAGGAAAACCAGTTATAAAGTTAAAAGGAAAATAAAGAGATCACAAGTCAAACGGATACATGGGTCGTAACCCTAAGAAAAGCCCAAACAAAATAAAACATCAGATCCAGCCCATATGGACTATGCAGCGGAGTCACCGTTCCCCTGTTGACCGCGAGAACCTCTCGCTTCTGCTCACATCAATAAATTGATGATCATCGCAAAAGAGAAGTACCACACACAAGACAATCAAACAAGCAAAGGGTAAGCTAGAGCCAAAACCATTTCATTAATAAAATTAGTTACATATTCACAGTCCATTATACATACATCACGCAAGCATGTTACGACCTTCTAAACAATACATTAAGACTCGACTCGACTCATCCGAATACATATAACCTGGTCGGATTCAGCGGATGCTTGCACTTGTGGTGGATACCTCTGTTCACCCCGAGCTGCTCACCCACGAGCTATGTGTTACAAGTGTTACAATGAATCAATTTTCCCTCACCACAAAGTTAGCCCTTAATGAATTTCAGGCCTCTTGCTACTCTCACCACAAGAGTCAGTCCGCTCTAGTTGAGACTAATTGACTCCTTAGAGTGTCAGGATGCAACCTTACCTTGAATCCTTACCTAGTTATACAGATGGGGCACCACCATGGACACCCACTAACAGGGGCCATGGGATTACGTCCCGACCACTGAAGCACGACCCTGAGAATCTCACCTAGAGATCCCCAAGGAATTACGCACTGACACGGACCAACATTCTTAATCAATCAAACGGATTCAGCATGCATACACACAGATATAAACATATACATCACATACAGTTTCTCATAATTCACCCCTTTCGTATTCCCGGCCAAACCATACCAAATCATTATTCTCGAACCTTGGATATGGAACTCCATCTCATATTATTACCATGCCACATTGGTACCAACTCTTTCATGTCTCATGTCGAACTCATACCACACTCATCATTTCAATACCATAATTCATCTCATACAATTATCATACTCACATCATGTTAAAACTCACAAATCACAACTCATACACCATCCCATTCATAAAGGTCATTCAGTTCATAATCTCAAAGGTAATACCCATTCAAACATATTATCAACATTTGAGATCAAGGAAAACACCAAGGTCAGCCACCCTCTCGCCCAGCTTCTCGCTCAGGCAGAAGGGTCTCGCCCAGGCGAGGAGGACCCTCGCCCAGGCGAGCTCCCCTCGCCTAGGCGAGAGCTCAACTTCCAGTACAGTGGCCTTGCACGCGTTCTCACTCAGGTGAGACTCTCCTCGCCTAAGCGAGACGTTCGCTCGCTCAAAAATACAACGGGTCGCCTGGGCGACCATTCGTGGAAAATAACTTAGGTGAGCCTCTGTTAATCTTGCCTAGGCGAGACCAGCTCACTTGAGCGAGTTTATCAGTGCTCGCCACTGTTTTCACCTGTAGCAAACTCATAGGCATACCCCAAACAACAATCCCACCATATCACACATCCATAACAACAGGCAAACTAAAACAATCACAGACAACATAGAATAACAGACTCGTACCAAACAAACAGGAGGGTTCTAGCTTCCCTTACCTGGAAAACAAGCTAGCAGCTAGGTCCTTGGGTACCAACAGCGAACGCAACAGCTCCTAGAGTGGATTAGCGAGCTGGAAAACAGTGAAACTAGATAAAAAACGAGCTCACCCCGACTGACCCTAGTTGGAACCACGAAGAAGGAACTAAATAGAACTATGGTACAAGTTAGAACAGACTTACGTGAAGTGGAGGTCTGGTTGGAGTTCACTTGGAGGGGTTGACGACTAACCCTAGCAGAGCTCTGAAATGGAAAAGGAGGCAGTGTTTAGGTTCAGATTGCATAATGAGGCTGAAAGGGAAACCCTAACAGCTCTAGGGCGTTTGCACCCTATGGGCCATTCTTTAGGCCTAACAGATTAAGGCCAGCCCTTAAACATTAGGGTAGAAAATTAAAACTGGGCCTTACAATTAACCAAAAATAAAATATAAAAAAGAGATTTGGAGTCGCCACCATAGTTATTATAGAAAACTATGGAAAATCATAAAAAGGAGCAAAGTCTACGAAAACAGAATTTGGGGGTACGGGAGTTAATTACGCGTAGAGAAGGGGTTATCACCCTACAATGTTCATCATAAGACGGTACCTTTAATTAAAGTACAAATTGATGTGGTCTCCTTGAAATGTTTATTTTCTCAAAGGAAACAAAATAGATTTTTTTGTTTTTTTGGGCCCGACAAAGATTACTCCTTGCTCTTATGTATCTCCATTCATAATGGAGAATCAGGCTCACGTAGTTCTTTATGAAAAAACTTTTTGAAAAAAAAATTGTTCAAAGATGTTGATATCACTCTTTTTTAATATTTGAAAATTTTGTATTTTTTTAGTAATCTTATAGAAGAGCGAAGGTATTAAGTACTAAGACGACGCGAGCGGTCACACGAGCACTTATACATTTTAAAAGTTAAAAGAGTATTTAAATTATTTATGTTATTACTTCCTTTAGAGAAAAACTTCCAAAATAAGACATGATAGCCAAAAATGTGACTATTATATATCCATAATTTATGAAAACATTAGGAAAATAAATAAATAAAAGATTAGGAAATAACGTTTAGGATTAAACATATTATTTTATTATAAAAAAGTTTTAAAACACTTAATATGAAA
>Ga0214542_1012136_pt1 | contig 11338 bp, 7 predicted proteins | sample CNSS1metaG_FD_160096 | JGI IMG/M metagenome (GOLD analysis project Ga0214542, IMG submission 160096) | Root nodule microbial communities from cowpea collected in UCLA plant growth center, Los Angeles, California, USA - CNSS1 | ecosystem: Host-associated > Plants > Roots > Nodule | place: USA...
GCTTTAAATACTTTAAAAGATGTGAAGAAATATAATTTAACTTGTTTTCATCTTCACGTGTAGCTTCCCTTTTACTACTTCTACAAAATAAATTCATTATTTTATTCTTCATCGATATGCTTTTTTTTTTTAAATATATTAAAAAATAATTTATCATAATCTAATAAAATATTGAGAGACATAAGTATTAGAAGAAAAATATATTATAATCAAGTCAAAATTAAAAATCGGTTATAAAAAAACACATAATACATGATTTTTTTTTCTTTTATAATCATAAAAAGTAAGTATACAAAAGGCTCATGAGATTAAAAAATAATTTTAATAACTATTAAAGTAATGTTTCATCATCAAGTAAGACAAGAGAGAATTACATTTTTTCTTTGAGAAATGAAGGAAACAAAACAGATGAGAAATGAGAGCAAACATAATGAGTATGTGTCTAACTTCATTTTTCTTCCAAAAAAACATATGATAGTGAGAGATGAGTACAATTTTGTCAAAATTTTAAAAGGCAATGACAGAAGAAAATAAAAAATATTTTAATAAATTAATGATTTAATTACTCTTTTGGTTATTGTTTCAAAAAATGTAAGTTGATCTTTCGGTTCTTTTAGTTTCAGTTTAGTGACAATTTGATATTTTTAAACGAAAAAAGATACTAGAAGACTAATTAAACCTAAATATTCTATTTTTTATTATTTATTAACATTAACTATTTTATTTTATAAAATAAATAAAGAGACCTAATTTAATTATCATCAATTTATAAAAAATATTATTTAAAATTTTAAAAATTAAAAAAATGGATATATAATTTTGAAAAAAAATCAAATATATTCGGCCGGGGGGGGGGGAGCCTAGGCCCCTCCCTGCTCCTATGAGGCTCCGCCTCCGCATATACACATCCAGAAAAACTAATAGGTGCTCCATGTTTTGCTTTATTTTATTTTATATTATATTATTTTAGAATATCTATTTTCTTTTATATATGTTTTGTATGCATTAATGAAATTCTAATTTATTGGGAGACACACTTCTTGCTGGATACAATACGACATGTATGAAATTAATTGTTTTAGCAATGAAATGATTTTTCTTTCAAAACGATTTCTAACCATAAGGCGGTTGAATTTGACATTTGACAGGTGAACATATGAGAATCATCAAAGGGAATTGCTCGATGAATTGAGAGCTAAAGTATAATCACTATGTTATAGAGCTTAAAAAAAGAAAACGAGTTTTTGTTTATTATCATGTATCTCATCTCATGTAAAGTGCAATATTAGAAAGCATAGAAAAAAAAATTATATCAATGATATTAACATGCCTATCCTGATGGACTGTAAATTTACTAAACTTTTTTAAATAGCAGTATGCACCACCTGTTTTTTGGTTTTTCTTTACAATTTGTTTTTTCTTGGTAATTACGATATCTGCAATATCTCATACGTATACTACTTTGTCTTTAAGTTTCAATTATTATTTTCTTTTTGCTTTCAATTTTCTATCCTTTTACTTAACTTTCTAGAATTTTCATATTGATGATTGATAGCAAATACTAAATACGACTATATAAGACACATACACATTATAATTAATTTGAGTTTTATTAATATATTTAAATTATTATAAAGTTTAATCAATTTTTTTTTTTGAATAATAAGATTAATTTATTATTGTAAAAAAGTATTGGAATTAAAAAGTGATCATTTATTAATTATAATGTAAAACTAAAATATAAAATTTATAATTTTATATTTATACTTTAAAAATAAAAATAATTTTATATTTTGAAATTTGTAATTTTCCTGAACTCTTTTTGTTCACCTTCCCCACAAGATTTCTGCTCCTTTTCAACTTTTTATTTTTTATTTTTTCCAACACGTTTCAGATTGATAAATATTATTATCAACTATAATTGTTTCTATTATTATTATATTATTAATATCATAACTAATATAATAATAATAATAATAATAATAATAATTATTATTATTATTATTAAGAATTATAATTATTATAATTATAATTATTATCATTATCAACTATAATTATATTTTTAACAACTTAATTATTATACATATCACCGATAAATTATTATGTCAATTTTATAATTTAATGCAAACAACTTTTTATGCAAGTATTATTGGATAATCATAATATTTTCATTTTAAACAAAAATAAAATAAAATGTGTGTACTCATCAATAATTAATTATTATAAATGTAATGTCTACATTGATAACAATACCTTCATTTAGTTTTCTTTAAAAAAAATTAATATCAATCTTACATTATGTTCGCATTTTTGTTTAAGTTGATTATTGTGTGAACATTATTTTTGCAACGAGACCAAAATTTTCAATATTCTTATATTTTATTTTAACAACAATATGTAGATATGCATTTCATTTCAATATAAAATATAACTCAATGTGCATTTTTTTTTCTTCTAAATTCATATGTTAATATTTTTCAATGTTTTTTTTTTCTTTTATACTCTCTATATCTATATGTGCTTCTATTTAAAATTTTAACATTAGCTTCTATCTACTCTTAATTAATTCATTATAAAAAACAATAGTAATGAATTATTTAATTGTTATTATATTATTTAAATATTATATATATATAATTATAATAATGAAATATAATAATATATTTTATACAAGACCATCTTACACAATACACCAAAATTTTACTTTAACAACAACGGTGCATATCCATTTCATTTTAATGCTATATATACGTGTTTTTATTTAAAAATGTTAACATCAATTTCATGTTGTATTTACTTGTACGGGACCATATTACATAATATTTCAACACTTTACTTTAACAGAACATAATGAATCAGATTATTGTAACTACTCCTTTGATTGATGAAGGTTTTTCTTTGAGATTCATGAAGAGAATGAAGAACACACATGTTTGTTGTTATGCTATACAGTTGTCACTGTTTCAATATGTATAAATTTAATTTAATATAGTGTTTTTATATTTATGAATATATATTTGATTTGATATATTTAATTAGTTAGTCATATCAATTTTTTTATATATATAATATTTAATGAAATTTTTTAGTTTCCAAGGACATGCAATAAATTCAAACCATCATGACGTACAGTTGTGACTCTTGCAATAATTATCATTATCCTACTTTGTGTATATTATATATACTTCTAATGTTTATCAATTTTCTACTTCTTCATTAGCAATCAAATTTTAACAATCTTCTTCATCTTCTCTTTTTTATAATTGTTTACATTTACCAATTTCTTAATAAATATTTATTAAATGGTTTATATAAATGACTCATAAATGGTTTCATATTCCAATATTATAATTGTTTCAATTGCATTGCAAATGGACATATTCCAAGATAATGGCACAGTTATGACTGCTCAGGAAACCATGCAAATATTTTCATATTACTAAATTACTTAATCTGGGCATATTCCAACTTATGAAAACACAACTTCCAATAAAGATATTTTTAAATATATTCCTAATAATATTTTTTTAAATAATCAATTGCTTTTCTTATTATTTGCGTCATGAATAGATTTTAGAATCCACATTCTTCATTGTACTGTTAATATCGTTAATATCATATTTAAATATTTATTATCAAATCTTATTATTTCTACTATTTCTTTTAATTAATTTCGCTAAAATAAATTTATTATAGTTAATTAAATTAATTATATGCTAAAATAATGAATTAATAATTATATACAATTAATCCGATAAAAATTAATTTTTAAATTAATTTTTTATTAATATATAATAATAATGAAATCTATTTTAAAAATTAAAAAAAAAATAATAAAACAAAAAACAGCCGTGTGTATGTATTGGTCTTCTCTTTATATATTGGTATATATAAAATGTTATAATTTTTAAAACAATATTAAGGGTAAGACTGAAATAACGAAATGTAGACACAAAAGAGGACATCCTCTTTATATATTGTTATAAATATACTTTTTTTTCTCTATTATTATTTATTGAATATTAAAAACAAAATTAATTACTATAATACTTTCATATTTATTGTATTATGTTTAACTTTTATTATAAATTCAATGTCTACGTTGATAACAATATCTACATGTATTTTTGTTTAAAAATTTTAACATCAATTTTAGTTACTCTAACTTTTAATAGGGACCATATCATCTCACAATATGTTTGCATTTTTTCCATTTTTCTTTAAGTTGATTATTCATATGTGTACAATACTTTTACATGGGACAAAAGTTCACAATATACCAATATTTTATTTTAACAACGATATATACATATGCAGTGAACAAAAGTTTACAAGACACCTGATTATTATACCTTGCCGCCAAAACCACACCTTTCAGATTTATTCTCAAATGAAATCATATCAATATTTCAATACAAATCAAGTATAACTTTAAACTATGTATGTGTAACTATAGATTATATCAATATATAATGAACCTAATCAATGGTCTTAAATAATTAGATAATAAAGTAAATTGTCGTAATTAACTAAAATCTAAATAATATATTTACAAGTTCACATAAATTAAATCAATAATAACAATACTTTAATTTAGTTTTTAACCAATATAATATATAATATTTAAACAAAATACCTACAATAATAATACAAAAAAATAAAAAATTCGTGCGTACGCACGGGTCCCATACTAGTTTATTAAAAAATCAAACTTAAATAAACATGATTATAAAAGTAGTTTTCTTTAAACAAGTTTTTTCTTCGAATGTGTTGTGTTATATGTAAGTTCAATTTGTTTTATTAATGGTTTATTTCCTTCAATCTAATTTCTTTAAATGGTCAGTCTAAAAAGAGGAATCATCCATTTCTATTTTTATTTTACTTTTTTATAAAATTGAATACAAAATTCAATTTTCTCTCCTTATTTAAAAAGGACATTTTTTACTTTTCAGTTTTACACTAGATTTTTAAGTTCTTGGTATTTAACGATGCAACTACAAAGTGGAAAAATAAGTAAATTGTGGTAAGTAGAATTTATGTTAAAGAAAACTTTTACCTTTTGTTTCGACGAGGGATATCAAAAATTTTAAGAAATTGAAATATTTAGTAATTGAATTAGTTACAATTAAATTCTTTTTTGTTATGGTACACCTAATAAGTCTCACATTGTTTAGGAATCGAGGTCAAACGCAGTTTAAATACTCCTTCCTCCCTTCACCCTCTAAGGCACTTTTTAAGGAGAAAACCATGACGGAGCTCCAAGCTCGAAAGCTGACAATACCTCGGGTACGTGGTTGTTGTTCCTAATGATGTTGTCGGACGAACTTGGGTCGGGTCAGAACATTAACGCCCATCATGTGGCCAACAACTCCCCTTGCCCTCGACTGGGGAGCTTGTTCCGGTACACCCAATAAGTTTCACATTGTTTAGGAGTCGAGGTCAAACGCATACTACAACAAAAATTACTTTAGACAACGTCATAAAATTGTGATCTACATTATAGAAGTCGTGGTCTAAAAATTAGACCACAGTTTTTTAGGCGTGGTATAGGTTAGTGTAACTATAGGTAATAGACAACAGTTTTTAGTACAACAATACTTTTAAAATTGTTGCTTAAAATCCTCACAATAGACAACAGTTTTTCTGGTTGATTTTATACCTAATTTATATTTTTAGACCACATTTTTAACGGTTTTGCCCACATAGTTTAAAGCAACAGTTATATAATAATGAGCTTTCATGATATTTATACAACATTTATAAAAATGTTGTTTATTATATGTTTAGGCCACATTTATTTAGCCGTTGTGTAATTTAGTGTGGTTTAAACTATAAAATATTGTGGTGAGAATTTAAATAATCCTTCCTCCCTCCACCCTCCGAGGCGTCTTTTAAGGATAAAATCACGATGCTGCTAGAGAGACTTGGGTCGGGTCGGTACATTGGCGCCCACCGTGGGAATGATGACAACTCCCCTTGCCCTCGATTGGGGAGCTTGTTCCGATACATCCAATAAGTTTGACATCACTTAGGAGTCGAGGTCAAGCTTTAAATACTCATTCTTTCCTCCACGATCCAAAGTGGCCAATACCTCGAGAACATTGTCGTTGTTCCTAATGATGCTGCCAGACGGACTTGGGTCGGGTCAGGTCAAAACATCTTCATTTCTTAAATAATTAGTTTGGATGAAATAATTGAAATATCTTAAATTTCAATTTTCTTGTTTGGATAAATCAATTTAATTTCTATTTTATAGCGAACTTAACTCTTCCTTTAAGTCTAACTTAACTTAGCTCTACCTTCAATTTGGTACGACTCATCTTGACTTTTGGCTCAAATCAACTTGAGCCTATTCGACCTCAGCTGGTTCGACCTAGGCCGATTCGAATTGATTTGACCTCGACACTATTTCAATCGATTTAAGCTAGACACAATTTGAATTCATTCAACCTTAGTCGATTTGGCTAGAGTTGACTCGACTTAACATTCAATTAGGGAAGATTGGTTTAAACCTTATGTCTAGGGATGGCAATAGCGCGAGGCGGGGACATGTTTCATTATCCCATACCCATCCCTGTAGAAAAAATTCATCCCCATCCCCATACCTAAGTCCAACAGGTTTCAAACTTTTGTCCCATCCCCATCCCCACCGGGTAATAGGTATAATCTCGTACCCATACCCGTACCCATTATTTTACTACTTCAATATTAATTTTAATTAATTTTTATAAAATAATAAAAAATTACGGTAAACGAAACATAATATTATCAAATATTCAATATTTGGAGTATGATTGTTTCTTCAATATCAAATACTTTGAAATAAATTATAATTGTTTATATTTTAGATTAGAATACCAAACAAAATTTCATGAGAACCAAAACATTTATTAAATTTGCAAACATTAATGAAACCTAATTGATAAAATTTAAAACTATTTTAAAAAAAATATATGAAAGGAAAACAAATATTCAAATTAAAATATATTTTAAATGTTTGTTTACATCACTTGATCAAAATGACGCAAAAAAAATATAATAATAAAATTTTGACATAAATATTGTATCTTTTGAACTCCAATATATGTTGGATGGTGATAAAAAATATTCATGGCAATTACATTAAATTTTTATATTGTAGTAAATAAAAGTTATTTATACAATTATAGTGAAAAAAATTACAGTATGATTGATAATGAGTTAGAAAATAAAAAATAATTAGATAAAATATACCAAAATAGTATTCTACATGATGAAAATAAACAACAAATAAAAATATTAAAAAATTAACAAATGTGTGTCTTAAAAACAATTTGATAGAATATTGAAAGAAATGGCACAAAGAACAATAAATGTATAATTAAGGGTATGATAAGATGAAAAATACCTTAAAGATCTAATGAAACTTTTCAAATATCAACATATATACTCAATGATTGAGAAATAGCGAAAATTGTTTTAGTGAAACAAATGAGTTCTTCAAATGAAACAAAAATGAATAATAATAAGTAAATAATATTTTTTTATACTACCTAGTAAATGAAAAGTTTATGCTATTAAGCACTTAAATTGAGAGTATTAAACATTTTCATGTGAAAGGAAAATATACAATAAATAAAATATTAAAAAATAGTAGAAATATTCAAATGTGAGACATAAAAATGGCGGGGACGGGTATTATGGCGGGGATATGTACATCCCCATACCTAGTTGAAAAGGTCAGGGATTCGCCATACCCATACCCATACTCATTCAATACAGGGATTCCCCGTCAAAACGGGAACGAATTCGGACAATACCCAAGGGGACGAGTTTATTTGCCATCTCTACTTATGTATAGCCCAACTCAACTCGACTTTTGGCCAAGGCCGACCTACCTTGACCTTCAACCAAGGTTGACTCGACCTTTAGCCTCGACCTACCTAACCTTCGGCTCGGATTGACCTTTGGCCCGGGCTGGACTTGCCTGGGCTAGACTGGCTCGACCTTTGACCCGAACCAAACTTACTCAACCTTTGGCTTAGCCTGGCTCAACTCAACCTTCGTCTCGATTCGACCCTCGGTCCGGGCAAGACATGCGGTCGTAGGCAGACCGACTTAACCTTCGGCATGACCCGACCTGACTCGACATTCAGCTTGGACCGGATGACTCGACATTCAGCCTAGTCTGGTCCAACTTGACCTTCGACTCTATTAAAGTGTAATGCAAATTCTAGAAGAATCTAGAAAATCCTAAGATAAAAGTATTGAAATGTAATGAAAGTTCTAGAACAAAGTAGAAAAGCCTAAGATAGGAAGAAAATATCAAGAACATTCTACATAGGCAAAAATCTAGAACATTCCACACAAGTTGTGGCTAGCACTTTCTAGAATACTCTATCGGTCTATAAATACCCATGTACTCAATCATTTGATGAATGACAAAAACTAAGACCACATCTAACACACCACTCACTACTATAACTACATACTCCTTCCAACTACAACTTCCACATTCTATTATCTCCACAATTTTCTCTATCTCATCAACTACTCCTTTCACAACCTCAAAATACTATCAGTGGTACCAGAGCTACGTTCGGTCATCTACTAAGCGTAGATAAATTTTTCAACTACTTCAAAAGAAAACTAGAACTCCATTCTATACTACTTCCAAAATATTTTCTCAATCCATGGCCACTACCAATCAAACATCATCAATTCCAGTACCTATTTTCACAAGAGAAAATTATGATTTTTGGAGTGTCAAAATGAAGACATTCTTTTGCTCCCAAGACTTATGGGACATTATAGAAGAGGGTTCACTATTCTAGAAGACACTTCCACTCTTACTGCAGCTCAAAAGAAGGAGTTGAAGGAAAACAAACAGAATGATTCAAGGGCTTTATTTGCTCTTCAACAAGCAGTTGATGACACAATCTTTTCGAGAATAATAAGTGCCACAAGTGCAAAGCAAGCTTGGAACACAATACAAGGTGAGTTTCAAAGAAGTGATGAGGTACGCAATGTTAAGCTTCATTCTCTAAGACAAAAGTTTGAATTAATAAGAATGAAAGAATCTGAGACCATTAAATACTATTATTGTAGAATAAAGGAAATAGTTAGCCAGATGAGAGCCTATGGGGAAACTATTCTTGACAAAAAAATCGTTGAGAAAATTTTAATTTCTATTCCCCAAAAATATGATGCAATCGCAACCATGATTGAACAAACAAAAGATTTTGACACATTGTCAGTAACACAACTAATGGGCTCTCTTGAAGCTTATGAACAAAGATTGAAAAGGCATGAAGAAGACTTGGTCGAAAATTCCTTTCAATCAAAACTAAAATTAAGGTCTCAAAATAAAGAATATGAAGGAAATAAAAGTAGAGGAGAAATTTGTAGAAATAAAGAAAATTCTAGAAGCTTCCCTATGACCCGTCAAGGAAAATATCCCCCATGTGGCATATGTAAAAAGACAAGTCACATGGGGAAATATTATTGGCATCATGGAAAACCTCAATGTCAGTACTGCAAGAAATTTGGCCACGTAGAGAAGTATTGTCGTAATAAAAATAAGCATCAAGCAAACTTTGCTTAAGAACATAATCAGGAGCAACACTTATTTTATGCCAATCAAGAACCTCCTAGTGGAGGAGAAAGTTCGTACTTGGATAGTGGATGTAGCAATCACATGGCCAAAGATTAAAGCATCTTCAAAGAGATTGATAAATCTGTGAATGTCAAAGTTCAACTAGGAAACGATGCCACAGTGGAGTCTCAAGGCAAATGAATTGTCATGGTGGAGACAAAGAATGGTACGAAATTCATCAATGATGTTTTACTGGTTCCCAATCTTAAAGAGAATCTTTTAAGTATTGGCCAAATGATGGATAATGGATATTCTCTTCACTTTGAGAAAGATGCATGCAAAATTTATGACAGTAGAAAGATAGAAATTGGTCAAGTAAAAATGGAGAAGAGAAATAGAAGGTTTCCCATATGCTTCAAACCTATAACTAATATTGCCATGAAGGCAGAAGTTGATGACTCATGGCTTTGGCATAAGAGATTTGGCCACTTCAACACACATGCCTTAAAGCTTCTATATCAGAAAAACATGATGAGAGATCTTCCATGCTTAAAGGAGAATAATGAATCATGCGAAGGATGTCTCCTTGGTAAACAACATCGATTACCATTCTCGACGGACAAAGCATGGAGAGGAAAAGACTTACTAGAGTTGATCCATACTGATGTTTGCGGACCAATGAGGACGCCTTCACATCACAACAATAGGTATTTCATCCTCTTCATTGATGACTTCTCTAGAATGACATGGGTCTATTTCTTAAAGGCAAAGTCAGAAGTCTTTGGAATATTCAAGAAATTCAAGGCCCTTGTTGAGAAGCAAAGTGGAAAACAGATAAAAGTACTTAGAAGTGATCGTGGAAAGGAGTATACATCTCGCGATTTTGACAAATTCTGCAAAGATGAAGGCATAGAGAGACAACTCACAGTCGCATATACTCCACAAAAAAACGGTGTATCAAAAAGAAAAAATCGCACAGTCATGGAGATGGCAAGATCAATGCTAAAAGAGAAAGGTATGCCTAACACTTTTTGGGCTGAAGCAGTCTACACTGCAGTTTACATTTTAAACAGATGTCCAACTAAGGCGGTCAAAGACAAGACTCCTATTGAAGCTTGGAGTGGAAGAAAGCCATCAGCCAAACACCTACGAGTATTTGGATCTATCTGCTACATACATGTTCCTGATCAAAGGAGGCACAAGCTTGAAGACAAGACTATACGAGGAATATTCTTGGGATATAGCACACAATCAAAAGGCTATCGAGTTTACAACCTACAAACAAAAAAGCTCGTCATTAGTCGAGATGTTGAAATTGATGAAAATGCTTCTTGGAATTGGGAAGAAGAAAAAGTTGTTAAAAGCACCACTTTAGTTCCAGTGCAACAATATCAAGAAGAAATTCAAGAAGAGGCAGAAGCTTCAGGTACGCCTTCTCCACCTCCATTAGAAGATTCTTCACTAGAGTCCACTCCAAGACGAGTAAGATCTTTGGTAGACATATACGAAACCTGCAATATGGCCATGATTGAGCCTAACTGCTATGAGGAAGCATCAAAGCAAGAAATATGGGTCAAGGCTATGGAAGAAGAGGTTAAAATGATTGAGAAGAATAACACTTGGGAGCTCGTAAACTGTCCTCAAGGAAAAGACATCATTGGAGTGAAATGGGTATATAAAACAAAGCTCAATCCTGATGGAACTATACAAAAGCATAAGGCCAGATTGGTCGCAAAAGGATACTCACAACAACCAGGAATCGAC
>Ga0214542_1012138_pt1 | contig 11338 bp, 6 predicted proteins | sample CNSS1metaG_FD_160096 | JGI IMG/M metagenome (GOLD analysis project Ga0214542, IMG submission 160096) | Root nodule microbial communities from cowpea collected in UCLA plant growth center, Los Angeles, California, USA - CNSS1 | ecosystem: Host-associated > Plants > Roots > Nodule | place: USA...
TTTTTTAATTAACAAGAGTAGTTTTAAAAAAAAAAACTTGCCTATAATACAAAAATTGTGAGAGTAAATTGAATGTTTGAGTTAAGTGATTCATTTAAATTTAGATTATCTGTGTTTGGATTGGGGTGTTGATTTGGAGGAGTGAATTTGTGATGATTTGAATTGATTTATAAATAAAGATGAAGTTTTTTGGATTAAAAAAATATAGTATGATTTAAATGGATATGAGTGAAAAATTTATGAAAGTTTGTATATGATGTGATTGGTAAATTTTAATAAATTATAATTTTTAATAGAGTAAATTGTATGATTACTATTTTACCCTTCAATGTAAATAAAATAAATGATATTAAAATAAAATTAAAAATGTTATTTAAAATTATAAAAATATAATTTATTGATATTATCATTAATAACTTAAAATAAATTATTATTATTCTCAATAATACCTTGAAATAATTTATAATATAGACTATTTGATTTATATCTCCACATTTATTTACATTTATTTTATTTAATATAATTAATTCATTTATAAAAAATATTTATTTGAATAACAATAATAATAATATAATACTAATTATTATAATAATTATTAATATTTAAAAAATAATAATTAAATATATATGTATAATATATATATATATATAAGGATTATTGTATATATTATCTTTATAATATATTCTATCATTATATACATATAATATATATTTATACATATATATATATATATTATATTTTTTTTTTATATATATATATATATATATAAATATAATAGAAAGTAAAAAATATAAATAAATTAAATTATTAAGTACATGGTCAATGAAGTACTTTTAACGTGATGAGTTGTTTTTTCCTGCATTTCTCTGCATTTTAGAGAATGTTAAAATGTACAACTCATGTGTAAATTCGTCCTCTCAAATTAGCGCATAATCAGTGAAACCAAAGATGTCTGTAACTCACTTCTTATCTGTATGAACAATACTCATGCAGATCCAAACACATTATAAAGTTTTGATATTGTTCCTCAATATTTTAAAATAAATTAAAAAAATTTATATATCAAAATAAATATATTTCGTATATAAAATTAACAGAAAAAATTCCGAATTCGAATAACTCACATTTGCATAGATTAAAATTATGTCAATTCTCTAACAACTATTTCTCTTAGTGATTACTATCATATATAATGTTTTGTGCTAAGTACTTTATTTATAATTTTAAGAGTTAATTATGTATCGGTTCTAATTATAATGTAATTTTTGTTTTGTCTCAAATTTTGATCATATTATGTCTTTATTTAAGAAATACATGAATGAATTTTTGTTTAAGGACTTTAACAATATATAATTCATAATTTTTTCTTGTGTTAACATCATAAAAGATTAACATGATTCATCGTTTATCATGAAAAAAAATAAAAATTCGGTTGAATAAAAAAACTGGATTTATGATTTTTAAAATATAAAAACTAATAATAAAAAGTTTAAAATGAAACGAAAACAAAAATTGAATTATAATTTAAACAGGAAAAGGGTAATTAACTTCATTTCAAAATGTTGACAAGTAAATGATCAAATTGCAGTACTATGTATTATAAATTATTGAATAAATAAAAATAAAAGTTATATTCTGTGTTGCATATTATTTTTTTTATTTACTTGCAATAAAGTATTATTTTTAGGAGAGAATTTATGTATATTAAAACCTTTGACAGATGAAATGGTAGGCAGAATAAATAGGGAGTCCGGTGTACAGTGCTGCTACCAGTAATAATAACAAGTCGGGTAGGGAGCATTGAAAAGTGTGAGGTTGCCGTAACGGAACGGCAAGATAACGGAGACGTTACGAGACGTCAGTCGCCGTTAGCACCCGTCCTTTTCCATGTCTGCTTCAAAGCAGGCAACAGGATTGGCTCAAGTTACCCGGCAATGCCATTTTCATAATTTTCTTTCCTAGTAATTCTCTTTTTTTCAGAAACATTGTCCCAATACTTTTTTTTAATCAATTTCTACCTTATTTATAAAATTAAATTAATAAAATTGCTTTTAGAAAAAAAAATAAATTATGAATTACTTTATTTAGCAACTCGTTAGTTAGAGACAGTATTACATTGAAATGAAAACAAAAATGTATTATTTAAACTGGTGATTCAAACTTAAATATGAAAATCGGCGAAAATTACGAATTTGCCACTAGTGTATATTTGTGGCCCAACTAAGCACGTTATAATCAGCCTTTGAACGGGTCCAACTCTTTTTCTCTCTCACTCCTTCCTTTTTCTATTGTTTCAGATTTAACAACATTTTCCAGCCAGAAAAAAATAAAAAGAAAAAAGAAAGAACGTTTTAGCAATATAGCTAAGTGGTCCTCCTCCACTTCTATGAAAATCCTAAAAAAGAATAATAATGGTATAGTAATAATATTAAAGTTAAAATTCATTTAAAGATTACTGTAGTATTAAAATTCATAAAATGCAGTTAAATTTTGCTTTAATTTTTCATTTATGAATGTAGTCTTTGTATTTCCAAGGATTAAACAGGTCTTTCGTCTCAAATTATTTAAAAAAACTTGTGTTCCATCCTTAAATATGTTAAGTGTTTATATTTTATAAATAAAATTTTATATCTTGAAAAAAATAATATGTACATGATTTTCATAAAATTCATATACAAAATAAGTATATATTTGTTTTGAAAACCAAATGCAATTTTAAAAATAATTTGAGAATAAAAAACTATTCAAACTTAAATTTAAAAATCAATAATTTTTATTCAAACCTCAAATCTAGAATATTCATTAATTTCAACTACCGTCAAATAGTTTAATTTATTATATGCTAAAATAAAGTAAAATGCTAAAGCAAGTTGGTAAATTCTGAAAGTTATGTTATGATGAATCATATAGTAGGTTTTTCCACTTCCCTTAAAAAACTTCACCTTCCTCTTTAATGAATTACTACATCACTTCCTAACAAGTAATTTTCTTCCTTCAAATAAACTATCCTTTCCACCCTCCTGCAAATTCCTTTCTTACAAAAATGTTAATTAAATGACGTTTATTATAATTGTTAATACTCTTCCTTCAGTAATCCTAAACTGAAATTAATTTTATTTGTTTTATTTATTTATATCTATGTCTTAAGTCAATATAATTGACATTTCTGATTAATTTATACTAACTTAAATAAATATAAATATTAAAAATAAATATGTTAATTTTGTTTGATTTTAATATTTATTTTAATTAATATTTGTTAACTCAAATATTTATTTAATAAAAATATTTAAAATTAATTTTATATTTTTTAATTTTTTTAAATTAATCTTTTCATCATATTAAAGAAATGTCCATTAAAATGATATTTATTGTCGCTTTTATATATATATATATATATATATATATATATATATATATATATATATATATATATATATATATATATATATATAAATAAATAAAAGTTCATCCTATTTCTAAGCAATATGACACCTTAAAGAATATGTTTATTTAAATAAAAAGTTCTCATCAAATAATCCAACTATTCAAATAATTTAAATGGTAATTGTTGATTAACACCCAAGTAATAATAATTACTTCATTTTATTTCTTTTGTAAGTGTCAAATACTTACCTTCAGATGTATGTCGTAAACATTTTTAAACAGTTTTTTTTTACAAAACATGTACAATAATAGTTATAAAGGCAATATAAATGAATTAGACCTGAAGAACAATCGCTAACCCGTAAAAGAAAAAAACAAAAAATGGGTTAAAACAGAAATTTTAGTTTCCAACTTAAAGCAACTCAATCTGTACAACCAACCAACCCGTCGGACTAACCCGTTGGTCAAGTTAGGCCAGCCTGCAACCTTTTTTTCCTTTTTAAACAAAGACATGTTGTTTCAATTCATTTGTAAATTGTGCTTTTACAGTTATGAATGATTTACCATTATCACTCATTAAACAATCTTTTGCATAATTAAGATTCTCTATGCAAACTTTGATAAGGATCATGTCCAAAGTGTATTTATTTTTTTTTTTATGGAAAGAGTCATCTATAAGCCTTGAAAGATGATTATTTCTATATGTCTCTAGATGTCATGGTGATCTCTTTTGATGTTTACTGCCTTTTAAAGAGGATATGTAACTTTACATTAGCATTCTATATGTTGCACTCAATGTGTAGTTTAAGTTTCTTTTTGAACCTATTTTTCTTGTATTGCGATAATCATTTAAGTAAAAGGTGTTTTTACGATTATACAAGGTATAAGGTGGATGTGTAGTAAAGAGTCTTTTATCTTGAGTATTTTGTTTTATATTTCTTATATTTGATATATTATGATGTTTAATCTAGTTATATCTTATAAGATGATCTTGTAAAAATTTTGATAAAAAATATTTTAATAAATTACTTTTTGTTTTGAACATAAACTTTATCGCACTTTAATATTATTTATTGTAATTGAAATTTTTTAAATGATTAAATTTTATTAAAACTAGATTATTAGGACTAAAATTATTGAGAATAGAGAGTTGAGATTTAAGTTCTTATGCTTAAGTCCTCTATATTCTCATCAATAAATTTTAAGGTCTATTTTATTTTCGAATCTGTCATCATCGTATTCCTTAGCTTAGTATAAACATTTTATGTATTTTGACCTCATTCTCATTTTAATTTACAATGCCTTTTTGGAGTGACTTTATTTTTATAACCTAAATAAGGATCAATTGTATATATTTATGTGGTGTATCATAATTAGCCATTCTCTATTTTTATCTTCTTATTCCATTAAACCTAAAGAAGAAATCTATTAATAAATATTAATTAAAATGCAACATATTATAATAATATAAAATGTCGTCATGAATGGTTTGACTTAAATTTATAATTAAACAAAACTTCTTTAAGCGATTATGTTATTTTAGGATTAAATTATATTTAATGGGATTCTTATAATTAACCTTTTCTAGTGAGTAATTAAGTTGTTCAAAAAACAACACATCCAAGTTCATAATTTATTATACAAGGTACAACACAAATATGGATGTAAAATAAGGTGTAACTTATTCAAATTTGAATTTTTTTTTACTCTATTATACAAAGTTCAAGGCAAATCAAATGTGGGTGTGAAATAAAGTGTACCTACACTGAAATTGAGTTGTTACTCTGTAAACATAACCACGCCCTACAACATTTTCTTCAGAACTTTATAATCACATTTGTATTATTGATTCTATCTGATTGAGTTTCAGAAGTCTATATACACTTCCAATTCCATCTCTGAAATAATTTTATTTAACTGTAAATTTAAATACATTATTATAAGCAAATATATTAGGTTTACTGAGAGAACAATAATTAAAATTTAAAATTTATTTACAACATATAAAAGCATATGAGTTTAATAATTTGTTTCTTTTTATCTATGAATGAAAACTCATGTTTCATAATAACATTCTTTATTTTAAGGTTAGCTCGGGTAAAGAGAAAGATGAAAAAGCCAATAACATTTTTTTTTTTTTTACAAATCACATTTAACTTGTGTGTCGTGTTCATATTTAAGACGGAACTAGAATATCTTATACATAACCTACCTTATTTCTTGACACATGTCTTTCTGACAACAATTACAATGAAATCAATGATGTCGTAAAGTAATGATGAATTGTGTGCTTAACAGTGTCCTTTGCTTTATCCACTACTCATTTCCTGTTCTTAAATGGTGTGGTTGAGAGACTTCACATGAGAGAGAGGTTTATTATAACTGAGCTGGACTGTGTCCGTACATGCCGTATACTATAATTATTTTCATAGATTTAGTACAAAGCTGATTTCTCAAATTTGTCACAATAATATCTTCTCAAATTTAGCATTAATATAACATAAAATTATAAACATATTTTCCAAAAATTATTGTATAGAAAATATGAGTTGTGAATTTAAAACAAATTCATAAGAAAAACAGAAATATATATATATATATATATATATATATATATATATATATATATATATATATAATTTACATAAACAACACAAAAAATTTAGATAGTTAAATTAAATTGCTAACAAACTATAATTTATATACGAAAATAAATCACTATGAATTATAAAAATTTTCAAACACTGTAATGATTTTTACTCAATAAATAAATGATTTGTTTCTTATATCCATAACAAATTATACATTGAATGTACATTTTGGTACAAAAATTTACAATGTTATATATATATATATATATATATATATATATATATATATATATATATTATAAAAAAGTTATAGACCAAAATTACTTCAACTATATATAATAACTACCAACTACCAAACATGTTTTGAATTACTATTAAAATTAAATTGTTATATATATTAAGACTATAATATACTAAAAATAATATACTAATATTTATTATACTAAACTGGCTATTTACTCTCTCTTTTTTATGTTGGTTAAAAGTTTGTTTAATTACTTTTAATGATTTTTTTTTTATTCATAAACTTAAACAAAGACTTCTTATACCTATCAAAGATTACACATATATAAAAATAAATTTATCTTCAACAAATCAAGTGACTAACAATAATTTAAACATTAGTAGTTTTAGAAAGTACTATAACACCTTAGCAGGGAACTTTGTGTTTCTTCTTCATCCACTGCTTTAATCAATTTTTTTAATCGTTATAACTCACATATTGAACAACCCTTGATGCAATAAATTTGTTTATGTACAATATTAAGTTAGGTCATGCATGTATCTTTATGTTCCAAAGCATGGGACATAATATCTTCTCCACCTTATAGTTATTAATTAGGTAACATGTGATATTTTGGAAGCATATCCATATTCTTCAATAATTGCAACAATTCAATAAAACTTCTATGAGTCAATCTATTTCTTGCTATTAAATTAAACAACTTTAATTTTCTTACAATTGACTAAATATTGCATCTTGGGTACAATTGTTGTTCTAAATCAAACTTCAAAGAATTATACACATGAACTATTTGAATTTTCTTTACCATTATCACATATCAACCCTTCTAAATGATTGTTCATCATTTTCTAAAGAAATTTGATGTTTCAAAAGAGTAGGAATGTCTAATGTTTCGTTGTGTCAAATTCTCTTCACTATACCAAAAAAGAACAAGTAAATCATGTACCCACAAATCCTAACAAATATGATTGAGACAACAAAAACAAGGACAATAATATGTTTCGTTGATAGGTTTTTCGTTTTGGTGAGCAAATTGTAAGAATTCAACAATACCTATTTATACTATGCACTAAGGCAACATGCATTCATCCTAATCCTCTCTATAACTAAGGACGTTAAAAACTCCATCACCAACACCACATGTAACATAAAGTTCTTACTATTTTAATTAAAGGTTAGACCCTACCCATTAGGAAAAATATTTTTCATAATCTAGTAACATGTACAAGAAAGATTTATTATCTTAAATTTATTAAAATTTTAGCACTATTTCACATTCATTCTTGAAGCATACGAAATGCAAGTGGTCACAAAACACTGCAATCAAGTGTGCGCTTGATAACAAAGGGTTTGAACCACAATTTTATCAAACTTAAATATAACTATATAATTTGTATATATTAATAAATTATGAAAAATTATTTTTTCAAACCGTCCAATAAGATAATTCAAGATTTAATATAAATTATTAATGTTTAATCATTTACACTAAATATCAAATGAGAATGGCCCAATGTGTGAATGAAGAATACTTAAGGTAAATAAATATAATACAAGAAAAACAGGCAAGATCACCCAAACGTATTACAATAACACAAATACAATATCAAGGATGAACAAAAATAATCCAATGTAAACATTCATACATTCTCATGATTGAGATCCAAAAAATCAATCACAATATCGATGGAAAAAACAAAAATGGAGGTTTAAACTATTAACCTTAACAAAAAACACTAAACCACAATACAATTGGTTAAAAATATCCATGTGCACTAGCGCAAAAAGCACTTTTTATAGTGACTTTTTATACTGGTTATAATCCATCAGGTATAGAAAGTGGCGTAGTGGCATAATTGTAAATAATGTAACATTTTCTATCCTAGTTAAAGATTAAACAGGTATAAAAAATAGTTTGTTATATACATATATATATATATATATATATATATATATATATATATATTTTTTTTAAAAAAATATACTATATATTGGTTTGACCTAGTAACTGGTACAATGCGTTTAATCTTGCACTTCCTCCTTCACACCCCAATTTCACTTTCATTTACAGCATAATGCTTTTTTTTTATTTGAACTCATAATTCCACTCATGTTCACATTCGAGTTTTCTCTACCATCTTCTACCATGACTGCCACCAATGACTCCCTCTCTAAATTCCTTACCGACAATCACATAGTCATCGAGACACAGGACAACATAATTCGTTCTCTAAAGGCTGCATGCGTCTCGAAGTTAGAAATCGACACCACAATCAAAACCCTAAATGCACTCAAGCTCGAGAAAACGTTCATCGAACGCTCCCTCATTGACGGTTTCGACACTCGTGAGGCGTTCAAGTAGGTTATCGTAAACACCCTAAAGCGACACCTATTCTACGTCTTGTCGTTCAAAATCTATCGCGGCATTGCCATCCTTTTCAACTATGGTCCTCCTGGTTGCGTTGCGCTCTTTTACCTTTACCTTTTCAATTTGATGATTCAAGCTTCCATTGGCCCTTTTGGGTTGAGCCTTAGGTTCGTGAGACTTGAGACTACATAGGGCATCTTCGTGAACTTTGAGGATTTGATTTATTACATTGGGAACAAGCTACCTTTTGCCACGATGCAAATTGGTAAGGCGTTTAAGAATGGGGTGAGGGTATTTTGAAGTTGTTATTGCTTTGTTGAACTTGGTTTGTGTTGAGTTAAGAGTATAATTTTTCCAAAAACTAATTCTACTGTGAATCCTAGGCAAAAGTCTATTGGAGTGCCAAACTACTACCTCTAAGCATAGGCACATCTGAATCTATCTTATTTATGGAAGTTGAGGAACAACATTCAACATTGTGCTCTCCATAGTCTTGAATTGTTAATTGTTGACCCTTTTTTTCTAGTGATGCAAAGTCTCTCACAAAGACGAAAGAAGAACATCCTTTGGATCACTAATACAAAAAAAATGTCAAAATCGTAAGGAAGTAGTGAAGAAGGAGAAAGCGCGCATATAAATTATAATGAAACTTATGATGAAAGAAGAACATCCTTTCAAAATTTACATTGTATTACATGAAAACTCACAAGAAGTTGTTTTTAGTTACAAAAATATCACCCTACTTTTTTCGTGTTAAGTGTTTCTTGGTTAGATATTAAATTAGTGACATAAATTGCCTTTTTTTTTTTCACAACAATCATAATAATTAAATCTCAAAGTAAAACTAAATCTGACTAACCATTAGCAACACATAATCATAAAAAATCATCTTAAACATGTGAAAAGTCATTTGAAATTATTACATCAAAGTTATATACAAAATTTTATGGAAATTAAAAGAAGTGAGTCTTGATGGATTCTTTAATACCAAAACTATGCAATCGACCTAATAAATTTCAATCCTAGTGTACTTGAGTATAAAGCATTAGGTTTATTTTTCTTCTCACAGTATTATATTTAAGATTTTTTTTTTCTTTAGAATGTAGATTTGACAAAATTCTTGGTTTTTGAGTACCTCCATAAATAAGCTTTAAAAAGTTCTGTTAGTTGTCTTAATCATTTAATTTTTTTTCTACTGGAAAAATATATTAAAAATAATTGGATTTTGATAAGATCATATTATTATTGCGCCTTCTCTTAATTGAAAGATCTCACAAAAGATTTTTTTAGCTTTATACACAATTTTCAGCATAAACTGAGTTTAAGATAATCTAATTATATATGAAAAACTACAATCTAAGAAAATAGAGATTACGTTCGATCAAGGCACACATTGTTTGAGTACTCTTTTGTGCTGTTGTTTTTTTTTATTATTATTATAGACCAATTCAAATGAGTTGTATATATGGCATTGTTTTCATGTGTGATTGAATGTGAGTCGTGCATGATAGACTTGTATGACTCACCATCGTACTTATCATTTGTATTTGAATTGAACTTAATTTTTCTTTTTTTAATTCTTTTAAAAAAAGTCTTCAAGAACATGTTAATTGACTATCTTCTAATATAATTGATTATCATTAGTGTTAGTAATTTTGGGTCATGCATATATATGAGACATAATTAAATGTGTTAGGGCCATTATTTATAAAGTCAAATAATGAAGTGATCTGACTAAATTAAAGATTTGGCTCAAGGCATATGTCATGAAAATAAATATTGTGTAGAGACCAGTTAGTAATTTCTAATTTGATGAGGGGCCAAATTAGAAATACTAAAACTTAAGTAATTCAGTTTATAAATGGTCGTGGTCCCCTTCTGAGAGCACACACAAAGTCATAACGTACTTTTTCTGTTCCTTTCTCCCTATCCCCGTCAAGAGAGAAAACCAAAGGAAAATAAAGGTGCTTTAAGGAGGAAGATCATTGTATCATTAGTGCTATCTAATATTATCGTTATGGCCAATTCAGGTAAGCTTCAGTTTACTTTTTACAGCATGATTATCAGTATGGGATATTGTTTATGATTGATTGTCAGAATCAATAATAGGATCATATTCTGCGTTTTATGCTTAAATGTGGTATCAAAGCCACTCATACTTGATTCATGTTTGTCTTTGGTTAATTTAATTAATCTCTATTTAGAACCCAAAATCCCTAATTATGAAACCCTTAATCCCAATTTTGTTTTTGGGAGAAAAACCCCAAATTGAGAATCCTAGAGTTTCTTAAAACCCTAATTGAAGTAAATTATTTTAATTAGTTTTGAATTTTGGGTTCAAGACATTTGAACATAAGGATTTATATTTTAGAATATAAATAATTTTATTTATTTTATATATTTTTTGGTTGTTTAATATATAAAATAAATATATTTGGTTTTGGAATAAATATATAATCAAATTTTGGTTTTGTTTAATATTTTAAATGAATTAATTGAATCAAGAAGTCACCAAAGTGACATCTCTTGAGTAGATAGTTCGTGAAAAAATGTTAAATGTTGGTGTTTATGTACGTTCATGCGAGTATTGATCGGCCCAAAGGAATATTAATATTTGGCCAGATTGCATACACACTTGTGATGATAAACATGTGATAATTATAAGGATTTGCTTTGTCGATGATAAATTAATCCAAAGATTAGTTTGTTGTTAGACGTGCTTTATTATCAATGTTTGATCATTACAAC
>Ga0214542_1012139_pt1 | contig 11336 bp, 9 predicted proteins | sample CNSS1metaG_FD_160096 | JGI IMG/M metagenome (GOLD analysis project Ga0214542, IMG submission 160096) | Root nodule microbial communities from cowpea collected in UCLA plant growth center, Los Angeles, California, USA - CNSS1 | ecosystem: Host-associated > Plants > Roots > Nodule | place: USA...
TTACCAGATGAACTTTGCGCCATCCGGCAGTTCGCAGATGAATTCGCCCTGGTTCACGAGTTCGGTGGTCCCGACGACAAGTTTCGAGGCTCGCACCGTCAGCTTGCCTTCGCGGCTAAGGCTATGGCGGATGTACTCGGTCACGGCATGTCCGGAGCTGTCGACCGTTTGATGAGCATTGGCGAAGCTGATGCCGTTCTGGACGGTCACCCTGAAGGCATTGATGACCAGACCGGCTTGCGTCGCGGACGCAGGCTTGCCACCCTCCGCTGTGCTACAGCGGCTCATGTCCAGTATGAGCTTTACATTCTTCCCCGCCTGGAGGGCACTAAGCACCTCGGTGTATTTCGGCGAGGGCTCGTCGGCTCTCGCCGGCGCGCTCACGCACGCGGCCGAAAGCAAGGACAACAGGATCGTTAGTGCTCGGCCAGTAAACTTCATATGCTCTTCTCCCTCGATAAGTACCGCAGATTGCGCTTTGAAAGACGTCGTGCTCGCAAGCCACTTGTCTGATTCCAGACACAACGCGCGCTCGCGCCTGTACAAAAGCAGCCTGTCGCAACGAGGCGCAAGTCGCTGTGATAGCTATTCCGACATCACAACCTCGTAGGTCAGGTTTGCTGAAGTGGCTTAGCTTCGCGCGCGTCGACTACAACGATCTGATCCAGCGTCGTCCTCCGCTTGGAAACAACAAAACGGAAGCCGGTTGCGCTTGTCCTCGCAGTCCTAACGGGCGAGAGAATGCAGTTCTCACATCTGCATAAGGAGACGATCTACGAAAGACATTCGACCAGCCGCAAGCGCCAGTTCGTCCGTCTTGCTGTGCAAGGGCCGTCTCCCTAGATGAAGCGTCCGCAATGAGGTGGTGGAGCGAATCCGACGCGGCGGTCCGAAAACGCTCACTCAGCGGACCCGATCTCGGCCTGATCGAACACCAATGCCGGAAGCCACAAGGCAGCACCGTATTATGATCCCTCGCTTCGCGCGGCTTCCGTCCAGCTGACCGTTCGCCTTCGTTGACTGAATCTATTCGACTTATTCCAAAGCTAAACGACCTCCTTCCTGGTCCGTCAGCTTCTCGAAAGCTGCACCTGCAACAATCTACGCCGACCGCCTGCACTTCGAAGGGAGAGAGAGAGAGAGATGAATGTTGATCCAGGAAATGCCGCAGACACTCCCTTTGAGGTTCACAACCCGCTACAGGAGCCACGCCGGGTCCACGGGCCACAGGACGAGCTTAACACCCAGATCGGCGCACCGGGGCCCAGTTCAGACGATCAAGCCAGCTTCGAGCAGCAGCTGAATGACTTGAATCCAGACGACGTCGATTCGGTCTACCCAACCTCGGCTTCAGTCCCCTTAACGGCAAATTCCGCCGCCGCCAGCTCCTCGTCTGCGCCAGGCGCGGCGGCCTCGGAAACCAGTCGCTATCCAGCCCCATTATTTGTCGGCGCGCGCGCCCAGCTCGCGGCAACGCTAATGGGCGCCACGCTTCAAGAACTCAAGAACGAGATCGCCCTCGCCGAAAAGCAATCAGCGCGACGGGCGCCAGCGGGGGACAACGCTGTCGACCGGGATCGCATTTTCGACAATATAGCGGCATCGACATATCTCAAGCTGCATCGTTTCCAGAACCAGGACAGCGATTGCAAACCGCGCACGGAAGCCACTACGTCCGCAATATCACACGTCCGTAACACGGCGCGAGATCATTCTTCCATTGGAGATCCTCTGGAGCGATACCCGCTGGACCTGGCACGCCAGGCTGGATGGCATATGCGCGGTAAAACCGCTTCTCCATTCGTGTCGTTGGTCGAAAACCCTTCGAAACTCAGCGTCTCCCGAGACCACTGGGCGAGAGCGATCGCAAACAATGCCGACAAGCTGCATACCTACGTCGTGCCGAAGTCTTCGGTCTGGACGCCCGACGACGTACTGAGCAGTATTGGCCTTGCAATGAATGTGGAGGATAGCGACAACATCGACGCGGATGTGGATTTGATGTGTTCGCTTGGCAGAACGCCAACTAGTGAGACAGAGCGCTTGTTCCTGGGCGGCAATTTGGAAAGATATCGAGTCGCCAGCGAAGACAATCCCTTCAAGCGGAAGACTGGAGAGTAACGATTGCCAACGGGCGACTGCGCCATGCTCGTAGGTCCCTTAATGCTGACCAGATGACCACCCGAAGGAAGGGTCATCCCAGGCGAGCCCGCTTCACAACAACGATAATGGCTTGGCCACAGGCTCTGATCACCTATCCCTTGACCCGGGCGAGGGACGAAGGGGCGCCCACATCCCAAGAGGTACCCGATAGTGTGGCGGAGGACACACTCGTGCCATTGTTTTGTTCTTCCCCGGCCTCATTCGGGTGCTGCGGCCTCCTCGCATCGATCCAGCCGCCGCCGACACATTTGGAAGAAAGTTCAGATGACGTGAGCCACTAAAGCCGCGCATCGATCGTTTCCGCAGCTCGACCTGCCATTGATGGTGCGATCAATCGCAAGAGCTCGAACGCGATCGCATCAAAGACCAACTCAATAGAGTCTCGCTCACGCGGCAAGCCGTGCCGTCGCACAATTGTCTATTCGCTACCTGGATGCGTTCCATCAAAAGAATCGATTTTGCCGATCTTGCCTAAAAGCTCCATAGTCGATCGTGATGTATGGAGGCAGCATTCAAGAATGTCGTTTCGCAATTCTTCCAGTCCCTTGCCGGTCAAATCAGCTTGCGAGCTCCGGCGCCTGCATCCCATAGGTTAGCTCCTGCGCCTCGCATAGAAGCATCACGGGGCGCCACTGTCTCCCTGCTGAATTCGCACGCACAAGGTCGACCGCTCGACAGCGACGTCACACTTAAAGGGCCAGCAAAGACGACCGCCTTCACACACTGCCATCGCCTTTGGCTCAAGCTACGCTTTGATTGGACCGACGAAATGCTCACGACATTAAGGAGAGGGACGCGCGCTACGCGCAACTCGATAGTTTGGTTAGGACGTGTCGTCATGGCTGAAGACTCCCTTGCGTGTTCGAGAGCACTGCTACGGACTAGCAGTCAAAAGCACTTGAACCTCACCCAACGTCAGATTGTAGGATTTCTGACAGCCGCGACACCGACCCCGCTCGCGTGAACTCTTCCTGACAGGTAGCAAGAATTGCGAACGTCTCAAAAGAACAATGCTCCGCTGCGCCGCCCAATCATGCTGCTGGATAGCTCCTCTCCAAGGCCAGCGTCCCACGTCGCCTATGTGGAGATCGAAGGACGCAGCGCCGATCCTATCCCAAGCGAATCAAGATGCGCCTTGCGAGAAGAACGCTGGCCGCCATCGCGGCCTTGCGGGGCACACTCCAACTCCGAAATCAAACTCCGATCATTCTGGCGCCGTGCACTCCGTCAGGCGAAATGGTTCTGGTGTAGGCACCGGAATCTATGCGCGATGGCAACCCTGAGGAGCTCGGTTCTGCAAACGCTCGCGCCTTCGTTGGGCTGCGACGTATGAGGGGACCTCGGGCGCGTCAGAACTTCAGCCAGGTTGACACCTTGCGTGCGAACAATTGCGAGCGAGAGGGTGCTCTTCCGGCGGCGAGGGCATTGATCGTTTCGGCGTGCATCTGGGCCTGTGAACCCACTGGCCAGATGCCTCGCGTGATGTGTCCTTGAATGCCGGAAAGACTTGCACTGTCGTGACTTCACGACACGACAGGGTCGACAGCCCAGCAAGACTGGCCGCAGACCAAGACGAATTGGGGAGTTTCCATGTCGGTTTCGCTCATCTGTTCAGCCACATATCCGATCGTCTCCCGCGCTTTGGTTTCGCTTGCGCGGCTCGGCGCTATTCGTACTGCGGGGGCCGGGTCAGTGCGTGCAAGAACGGCCGTGATCGGCCAACGGACGCGTCAGCGGGCTGCCGCGGCTGTCAGCCTCTTAAACAAAATCAGATCTGGCATGAGGGGCATGTTGAGCGGCGCCGACGCCGTAAGCAGGGCGCAGCGGTCCGTGGTCCATCCGACGACAATCGACCCGCAGATATTGATCGCCAGTCAACATGCTCCGCCCTCTCGTTTCGGGCTGTCCCAACTCACACCAGTCCAGCCTCCTCTCAGTTCCATCGAGCCCATGCTCAATCGTGACGCGCTCAGGTCTTCGTGGATGGACGAGAGGCAATGAAATGCGAATTCTCCTGGTTGATCATCATGCGGACTTTGCCCGCCACGTGAAGGAAGAGCTGTTAGGTTGCGGCTTCGCCGTCGATGTAACACGCACCCTGGATGAGGCGGCGGCCGCGCTCGGTTGCGCGAACTACCACATGGTCCTGCTCGAATCGGCTTTGCCCGATGGAGATGGATTGGACTGGCTGAAGCAGTTGCGGCGCGAGGGACGGTCAATGCCCACCATGATGATGAGCAGTCTCAATGACCTCGGCCGGCGGATTGCGATTTTCAATGCGGGCGCGGATGATTTTCTGCCTAAGCCCGTGTCTACCGACGAACTTATTGCTCGCATGCGAGCGATTTTGCGACGGTCAACGCAAATGACGGCGCCCGTGGTGACATTCGGGAATCTGCATTTCGATCCGATCGCGCGACAAGTCTCGGTCGGTGGTCGAATCCTCAGAATTGCGCGCCGTGAAGTGTGCATTCTTGAACATCTGCTCAACCGCGCGGGGCGTACCGTGCCGCGCGCATCGCTCGAAGATAGCTTGTATGCATTTGACGACGAGGTCTCGACCAATGCGCTGGAAGTCGGGATCTATCGCTTGCGCACGCATTTGAGCCAGGCGGGTGCAACGCTCAGGATCAAGACCGCGCGCGGTGTCGGTTACACCCTTGAACTCATTGGCGCAGCCTCGGCTGCCTAGCCGATCGAACTTGAAAGCGACACTCCCTTGAACATCGTTAACAATGCCGCCGGCGCTGACGAGCCGTCCATGGTGGCAGGCCGCTCGCACTGTGCCACTTTTCGCCGCCTCTGGTACACCCTGTGCGCAGTCGCTCTGTTATTTCCGTTTGCTGCCACAGCTCAGACAAAGCGAGATGGCAAAGCAGAACAGCCACGCGCGGCGTCTGGCAGCACCACCGGCACGCTCAGCCTTACTTCCTCACAGGGCAAGACAGTTCATCTGACCGGACCGGCTGCGAGCATTTTTGTCGCCGACCCGGCGATTGCGGACTATCAGGCGCCCTCAAACACCACGATCTTCGTCTTTGGCAAAAAGGCGGGACGGACCAGCCTGTTCGCCCTGAACGACAAGGGAGAGGCTCTGGCTGAGCTGCGTATTGTCGTTACCCAACCGATCGAGGATCTGCGGGCCGCGCTAAGGGCTGAGGTCGGCGACTATCCGATACAGGTCAGCTATACTCCCCGGGGCGCGATTCTTAGCGGGACCGCGCCCACTGCCGATGTCGTCGAGAACGCCAGGAAGGTCACTGAGCAGTTTCTTGGGGCGGGCGCGCTGGTTGCCAACAAGATCCAGGTGGCTGGCTCGTTGCAGGTGAATCTCAGCGTACGGGTGGCAGAAGTCTCCCGCAGCGCCGTCAAGGATCTCAATATCAACTTCACCGCCTCCGGCCCAAACGGCGCTTTCCTTATTACCGGAAAAGGGGGCGGGTCCGGCGCGGCCGGCGGCGGCGGCACGATCGGAATCGGGTTTAGCGCCGGCAATACCAATCTCAGCGCTGTTCTCGACGCTCTCGCGAGCGAGCACCTCGCCTCTATCCTGGCTGAGCCGAATCTGACGGCGATGTCCGGCGAAGCCGCAAGCTTTCTCGCCGGCGGGGAATTTCCGATTCCGGTCATGCAGGACAATCGACAGGTTTCCGTCCAATTCCGGCAGTTCGGCGTCAGCCTGGAATTCGTCCCAACTGTGCTTAGCAACAATCAGATCAATATACGTGTGAAGCCCGAAGTCAGTGAACTGTCGAGCCAAGGCGAAGTCAAAATCAATGGCATGGCGGTCCCTGCACTCTCGACGCGGCGCGCGAGCACCGTTGTGGAGCTTGCCAGCGGTCAGAGCTTTGCAATCGGCGGCCTCATCAGGCGCAACTTCAACACTGATATCGGCGAGTTTCCCTGGCTCGGCGATGTGCCGATCCTCGGTGCGCTGTTTCGCTCTTCATCGTTTCAAAAACGTGAAACCGAGCTGGTCATTATTGTCACGCCGTACATCGTGCGGCCGGCATCGAACCCGAACAAGATGAGTGCGCCGAGCGATCGCATCTCACCGCCCTCAGACGCGGGGCGCATTTTGACGAACACGGTGGCCCGGCCGCCGCGAGACCGCGATGCTCCTCGCACCAGCGCACCAGGATTGACCGGCAGTGCCGGCTTTATCATCGAATGAGGATCGTCATATGACCTTGCGACATTTGTGTCACTTGATCGCTATAGGAGCAACATTGGGTGGCTGTGCAAATAGTGCCTCGATCCATCTCGGGCCGGCTGAACAAGCAATACAGGTCGAGCAGAAGAAACGTATCTTGTTCCTGCGGAGCCTGCGTGGCTCCGAAAAGCGTCAACTGCGGAGCTTTATCGCGAACGCCAGTGGCGGCCGGCGGGATGCGCTCCATGTGGATGTCACCGGCTCACCCAGGCTCCTTGCCCAAGTGGCGCACGAGGCCCGCGCCATGGGCGTTTCACCTTATAACATCCGCCTGTCCGCCTCTCCCGTCGATTTACCGCCCCATTCCGGCGTGAGGATCGAGGCGATCACCTTTGATGCCCATCCTCCGATCTGTCCGTCGCTTTTGATCGTCGGACCAGCCGTGAACGACAATTCGTTCGAACCCACGCTTGGTTGCTCGACCAAAAACAATCTGGCAGTTATGGTAAACGATCCGCTCGACTTGCTGGATAATCGGTCTGTCATCACAAGTAATGGCGATCGCGCCGCCATTCCTCTGGCCAACTACGGTACCTTCGCCCCGCGTAACAAGAGCAACAGAGAAGATGGAGCAGGTACGGCAGCCCCGAACGCGGCGGGAACGACAGAACCGAATGTGCAGCCGCTCCGATAGCGATTTTTGGCGAATGTCCGGAAATCACAATCGCTGCTGCCATGTGGCTAGCAAGGAGAGGCGGCTCGATCGTGACACACAAACCCGCGCTATGTTTCGGGAGCGGTGACGATCAAGCGCAACGTGCTGCACAGCTCTCAGCGAGAACGGATGGCGGATCTTGTTCACCCGCACCAATGGATCTCGTCCAGAAATTCCACGTGGCGTGCGCGTGCTCAACAAGGCCGCCATCACCACCCTGAGCGCTTCGACAGTGAAACCGTGACCGGACGTGCCTAAGCGAGATCGAGGGCGGAAGACCGAGCCTACGATCTAGGGGCGTCTCCAAGAGGGCGACTTAGGCTTGGCGACCACGTCGGTCGCTTGGCTCCGCGCCGTTATGGCTATGGAGCACCCATTTGTGGCTCCAGTTCAGTAACGCGCTCGGCAGCTGGTCTGCATCATCGTCCGTCTTATCCGATCAATGCAATGCCCTCTTGCGCGAGTGCCACAGTCGCCGCGCGCTGGACGCTATGTAGGAGGCACATCGGATTAAGCGAAACAATAGCATGGTTTGTCCTGGGTGTCTGAATGCACGCGGCTTCACAGGCTAGCGTTGCCTCTCAATGGCAACGACCGAGCCATCAGCAGTCAAAACGCGCTCGGCCTCTGGCTTCATGGATCAATGGCCCTCGGCAATCCCGCCCTAATCTGCCACCCAGCATGTCGGAGCGTGTGTTGAAAGTGAACATGACCACGAGGTGGTATACGAATGGCTTCGTTTCGCTTCTATTCTCGCAGCAGGCGACCACCAACCAGAGCTTGCGAGCTTTATTGAAAGCGCGCGTTCCTGGGAATGCTGGTCAGGAACGCGCAAGAGTGCGCTCAATTCTGGTGCCGCCCATACCGATATCTCGTTGGTTCAAGGAGCGAGCGCCCCGTCGCCGCCTCACGCCCGACCTCCGAGTAATCGAAAGCCCCCGGATGACCCGGTCCTCACGATCATAGCGCCGTGAAGGGACCGAGATCCCTGAAGCGCTGTGGCGCATCACACCACCATTTCAGCTCAACACTTCAGTTGAAGACGCTGTTTTTTCTTCCGGCGCTTTCTTTTGCCTGCTCGAGCGATGCTACAGCGCACGCCGGCCATCATTCACATGTCATTCTACCTTTCCGCCGGCCACGTCAGATTTTGGAAAGCTAACGTGAGTAGCGAAATGACGAAAAAGCGATGCCAGCGGACTGACCATGGACCGATTCAACACGATCAACCCAGCCGATAAAGAGTCCACTGCGTCAGATGCCAGCGTGGAACAGCCGCAACAGCCGCATGTTGCGTTTGAGCAGCACCTGGCAGGCGCGCGAGAGGCGGGCCCCGTATATCCTCACGCGGCATTGTATGATGTCACTGACGAAGACGATCGCCTCATCCAGGCGGCATCGGCCGCTGCTCTCGATCGAGGGCCACCGCCGAGTAAAACCACCGTCGAGATTTATGATCGTCGGCTTCGCAAATTCGCCGACGCACTGAAGAAGTCTGGCAAATCAATCTCTGGGCTGGATGACGACACGTTAGCCGGTTACGCTAAGAAGCTGCTGCCAGGCGATAAGGTCATCGCCCCAGCATTGTCAATGGTCAGTCAGTACCGCGAGCCTGACGCCGACGCTGGCCCCATCTCAACACATTATCGTCCTTCCAGGGAAGATGAGAGGGTCATCAGGAAGGCCGCCAACGCAGGTTTTGGTCGACGGATTGGCAAGAGAACGGCCGAGAGCTATGCGAGCCATCTGCGGAAATTGGCGGTAGCGCTCCGCCCCTTGTCCATGGCCGAGCTCAGTGACGATAGACTGCTTGGCCACGCGGACAGGTTGTTTCCAAAGGACAAGACGCTCATCGCCGCCTTGAACGGCCTCCGCGATTATCGCGCGACTACCCTGCAGAACAATTTAGGCTGGGAAGGAGGCAGCTCGCGTCAGGTCATTCAGCCGTCCGCGCCCTCGCCCATGCCCCCGGCCGATGGGCAGCCGATGGGGAGCGGCGCGGATGGGGGCGGCTCATTGCCGCCCGGGTTCGATGTTCCGCAGGTCAGGCATGCAATGGGTTTAGCGGCCCATTCTCCTATACAAAGTGTCGCCCAGGACGAGCTTTTCGATGCGGCGGATCGCGAGGTCCTCTTGCCGGCGACAACAAATGCACCGGTGCCTTGGCCAACGACGAGTTCAATCGCCCCCTCGCCGGTGCAAAGTGTCGCTCAGGAAGAGCTTTTCGATGCAGCGGATCGCGAGAACCTCTTGCCAGCGTCGACCTTCGATGCACCGGTGCCTTGGCCAACGATGAGTCCAACCATCCCCTCCCCGGTGCAAGGTATCGCTCAGGAAGAGCTCTTCGATGCCGCGGATCGCGAGAACCTCTTGCCCACCCCAACCTTCGATGCACCGGCGCCTTGGCCAATGATGAATCTAACAATCCCCTCGCCGGTGCAAAGTGTCTCTCAGGAAGAGCTTTTCGATGCCGCGGATCGCGAGAACCTCTTGCCCACCCCAACCTTCGATGCACCGGCGCCTTGGCCAATGATGAATCTAACAATCCCCTCGCCGGTGCAAAGTGTCTCTCAGGAAGAGCTTTTCGATGCCGCGGATCGCGAGAACCTCTTGTTGGCCCCACCCTTCAATGCACCGGTGCCTTGGCCAACGATGAGTCTAACCATCCCCTCGCCGGTTCAAAGTGTCGCTCAGGAAGAGCTTTTCGATGCCGCGGATCGCGAGAACCTCTTGCCGGCCCCGGCCTTCGATGCACCGGTGCCTTGGCCAACGCTCAGTCCAATAATCCCCTCGCCGGTGCAAAGTGTCTCTCAGGAAGAGCTTTTCGATGCCGCGACTTGGCAGCCGAGCTCGCGGCAGCCGAATTCCGCCTCTGAAGACCACCCTGGACGGATGATGAACCAAGGCGCTGCGGCCCAGACCATGCTTGAGCAGACGGTCGCGGCAGCCGGCGACGCCTTTGATGCGTCTTTGAGCGTTCCCGAGGATTTCTCGCACGGCACCCAGGCCGCGCCCAATATGATGCACACGCTTCGCCGCTGGGGCCTCCTGCCGGATGCAGCACAGCGGATAAAGACCTACGATATTCGCGGTGAACGCTATATCGCCGTCTTGGGACCGGGAGGGCTCAATGATGTTCGGCTCGTCCATCTGCGGTCGCCCGCTGTCGGCGATACGTTTGATGTTTCGTTCGCCGTTCCCGAGAATTTTTCCCATCACACCCAGCTGGCCCCCGACATGATGCTGTCCACGTTGGGGGATTGGGACTTCTTGCCTGTTGCGAAACATCCAATCATGAACTACGAAATCGGCGGCGAACGCTACACGGCCATCTTGGGACCGGAAGGCCCCAAGGACGTTCAGCTCATTCATCACCCTCGGCCCGGTTTGCCGGGTGAAGCTACGCCTGCGGCACCGAGGACTTCCTCAGATATTTACGGCGGTCTTGCGCCCGGCTTTGATTGGCTGGCACCTTTCGAATCGCGGGAGGACCCTCCCTCGGCACTGGCACCAAGCCTTTCCCTGCCGTCTGCCGCACCGGCATCAGGTCATCAACCCTTCCCCCAAGTGCCTGAACTGGGAGAGTTGTTGGGCGACGACTGGACGCACGGCCCCCAAGAGGCTTCGCCTGCCGTGATCGACATATTGCAGATCGTTGGCCTTCTGCCGAGTCGCGACGTCCCAATGACCGTGTTTTTGATCCACGGTCAGCGCTACACGGCCGAAAGCCTAGCGGGAGGCGGCGTTCTTCTGTTCCATCGGCCATAATTTGGCTGAACGAGCGGCTCGTCGGCACCACAGGCCCGTTGAGAGCGTGCTCCAGATGGGAGCCGTCCTAGTTCATGATCAGCAGTACCGCGTCATCCGAGTGGCACCCCCTGTAGCTACGGTACAAGTCGACGTCCTCGAGGGTGCAGGCGCGGAAAGCACTCGAAATCGGCGAACAAGTTGTTGCGCTTGGCGCCGCAGCTGATCCAGTGATCCGGTCGGCGAGCCCGTGGCCCAGAGGCTATCTGGGCGAGCCTATCGGCCCGTCGCGCAAGATCCCAGCGTCCATTGGGCGCACTCTGCAGATCGCAGCGTCAGGACAGGATGATCTAGACTAGCCCCGCGGCATAGAGTGCTTTTGCGACCGACTCGAAGTATTGCGAGGGAACGGGGTTGCCGAGCTTTGCTTTGCCGAGCAGCTGACGCGTCAGGACATCGTCATCCACAATGTTGAGGCGCAGCGCGCGCGCCTCACCAAGCAGCTGTGAAGCAGCTTCGCCCTCGCCACGGCAGACCAAGACCGGCACGCCGGTCTCG
>Ga0214542_1012141_pt1 | contig 11331 bp, 7 predicted proteins | sample CNSS1metaG_FD_160096 | JGI IMG/M metagenome (GOLD analysis project Ga0214542, IMG submission 160096) | Root nodule microbial communities from cowpea collected in UCLA plant growth center, Los Angeles, California, USA - CNSS1 | ecosystem: Host-associated > Plants > Roots > Nodule | place: USA...
TTCATCCTCTTCAAAATATAGTGCCAAAATACACTTTGACTTTAAAATTCTTTTCAAAAATCATCCAAGTCAAAGTGTGAAACACTCTTTTTGTGAAGTGGGCCTAATACCAACTTTTTCCAAATTTGTAAGCCCACTTTCACACATTCCCCAATCAATTATACTGCATGGTCTTCATGATTTAAATCCAATTCTGTTTGTGACTATTGCAAATATGTTTTTGATCCTGGTAGAACCCAACTTTAGTTGCTGTGAGCCTTAAATTACCCTCTTGATCTGAGGTCAGATCCTCTTCAAGTGGGAGGGGATGATGTGATCCCAACAAGGCTTATAGCTTGGGTCAACACCTAGGCCCAAACCATGCTTAAGGCCCAATACATGGCCCACATGCACCTTTAAGCCCAAGCCCATCAAAAGGCCCAATAACAAGGAGCATGCTCAAAAAGATCGAATTGGGCTTCATTCAAGATGGCCCAAACCCACATGGGCTTCTCACACTCTTCACATTGGCCAAATAAGATATGAAGATTTGAAGAGGTGTATCAAAGAGCAATAGAATAGCAATAAGATTGGCCCATTGTTTAGGCCTTGCTTTCTAGAATAATAAGTCAAACAATGTGTAGTTGAATTACTAAAATTGGGCTTGACTAAGCCCAATAGGAGATTTGGCCATGAGTTATCAAAAGGTGGACTAAGTGAAAGTCAACACTTCTTCCTACACCTCATGGATCCAAAGCATCCAAGGGTTAGGAATGCTTCCTCCTTTTCCAAGGCATCTTCTAATGACCGAGATCAAGCCTCCTTCTCCAAGCTTGATCTAAGGGCCAAGATCAAGGCCCACTCCATCCAAAGGCTCTCCTTTCTCATGTGTAAATGGCTTCATATAAAAGCCAAAATTTCACTCATTTGTAGACACTCTTGAAATTTTATGCAATAGATGCAACTTGAGTTGAGAGCACTCCTTCCTTTATTGCCTTTGAGAGTCACCACTTTCTAGAGATTTCCTCTCTCTACCTCTAGCCACCTTTCTTAGGCTAGCATAGATTAGGAAATCCTATCACCTCTTTCACCTTCCATTGCTTGCAAGTGCCTTCCAACTTGCCTCCATTCCTTCATCCATTTCTGCTGCACATGGAGCTTTTCATGCACCTTTGGAGCTCCACCAAAGTGACATGGAATTGGTATGAGCAATAATGTTATATTGATTGATGAGACATGATGTTGGCGTGGTCAGGACGTAATTCCATGATAGTTTCATGGTGGTGCCTCATTGGTCAGGGCGTAATTCCATGAATCTCTAGGTGAGATCTCATGGTGGTGCCTCATTGGTCAGGTCGTAATTCCACGTTGGTTGCGTGGTGGTGCCTCATGGTTAGGACGTAATTCCATGACCCCTATTAGTGGGAGTTTCGTGGTGGTGCCTCATTATATAATTTAGTAAGGAGTCAAGGTAAGGATTGCATTCTGACACTCTAAAGAGTCAGTTACTCTCACGTAGAGCGTACTGATTCAAGTGGTGATAGCAGTAGAAGGCTTGGGACCCTTTAAGGCTAACCTTGTGTGTGGTAAGTTGAAACCCTTTGATAATTAGCTCGGTAGAGCAGTAGAGGCCACCGCAAGTTCAAGCATCCGGTGTGTAAGACACGGGAAATTTAAATAATTAAATTAATAATTATTTAATAAATATGGGTAGTAGAAGCCTTTATGGCATTTAATGCTAATTGTTGTGACGTGGAAAAGTGCTAGCTCATGTGGTGGAGAGTACTTTAATTGTATGAGAGGACTTGGGTTCGAGTCCTATGTATGCTAATTGTGTGTTCTTTGAGTTATACTAATTTTAATATGTAGGATTATGTTAGTGATAACATAATTATAGAATTTGAGGAATTAACACGAACATGACTTAGTTGAAGTGGTTATGCTTTGACCTTGGAATTTCAGGGGTGTGTGTTCAAATCCTGTTTAAAACGAAATTAACCCCTTTATTTTTGCTAAATATCATTGTGGGTTACATGTGAAAGGGCAGCCAAGAGGGGCTGAAATGTCACTAAGTAATGGGCCTTGAGTAGCAATCAAACCATCCCTAAGTCTAATTTCATTTTTTTTCATTAGTCACAATTAGGGGTCATATAAAAGGGTAAAAGTAAAGCAATTAGAGGGTTTTGGAGACTGAAAATTTGGAGAGAGGGAAGGAGCACGAACTTGAGGGAAAAAGGTGAGTTGGGAATTGTGAGTAAAACTGCATTTTTAATTTGGGAGAGAAAAGAAAAGGTTTTGAGTACCACAAAGCCAAAGCTGAGCAACCATTAGAAGCAAGGATTTCCAGGTTAGGGGAGCTCCTTTCCACGCATTTATACGTTTGTTGAGAAACTTGGTGTATTCTGTAATGTGTACTGATTTGTGTAACTTTGCCATGTGAATTTGTTGATAATTGTGCTGTAAATTGGGGTATTGCATTGTTTTGCTGTAATGTAATTAAACCCTTATGAGAGTGTATGGAAATTTTGGGGTTTTGTGGTACTGTTCATGGATTGTGGTTCAATTTTGCTTGATTGGGGGATTAATTTGGTGTATAATTCGTGCTCTTGAATTACTTAGCATAGTGGAGTGTGAGTTCTGGCAATTGGTTTGGTTTCTTTGTGTGTGACAACGAATAGGTCCCCTATTCTCGCCCGAGCTAACTAGGCTCACCTAGGCGAGAATAGCAGAAAAGAGATTTTGGGTTGTGTCTGCACATCTCGCCCAGGCGAGAGCTGCTCGCCTAGGCGAGGATTCGTGAAAATGTGAGGTTGTGCTCAAGGGTCTCGCTCAAGCGAGGAGCCCATGTTTTGAGCGATAGAGTACCTCGCTCAGGCGAGAGGTACTCGCCTAAGCGAGAACTCGAGTTTGATGCTTGTGTGTTCTGATGTCTCGCCACCTGGGCGAGTGTTGTTGTTGTGAGCGAAGTTGGATCTCGCCTAGGCGAGATGAGCTCGCCTAAGCGAGCCTTCGCACGAGAAACTTGTTACACGCTAGCTTAGGCGAGGATTCTTAGCTTGAGCGAGACAGGCCTGGTCGTTTAAGCTAAGGCTTCTAGCCCAAGTGAGTTTAGTGTAGTCTATGTTTATTGTTTGTATACTTTGATGAAACATGGATCAGGAGATGTTGTGCCATGAGCGGGTAGGTTCATGGATGGTGGATAACATGTGATGGTATGAGCGGGGAGGTTCATACTCGATTACTCTCATGTGGGGATACAAGCGAGGTAGGTTCGTATGTTCCATGCTCACAGTTGAGAGATGCTGCATGCGGGGAGGTACGTAGCTTGTGGATCACATGTGTTGGACTACGGGCGGGTAGGTCCGTAGAGTAGGACTACGAGCGGGGAGGTTCGTAGAGGCAGGACCACAAGCGGGCAAATTCGTGTGAGCATCAAGAATCCTGAGTCCATGACTAACCTTGTTGTATGTTAGTAGTTGAACAGCCTTGGGGCGTGTTGAGAATGTAACCAAGATGTAATTATGATAATAAGATTGGGTGTTTTCTATTATTTAATTTCTGTGATTTTTTATATATATTTTTGAGCTCACCCTTTCTGTCTGTGCTTGGCGATGATCGTGTAATTTACACGGGAGCAGTTGATGATACAAGTAATGCTACTAACACTCGAGATGGAGAGAGGGACTAGCTGGGAATTAGAGCTAGAGATTTACTATGCTTTAAAGTTTTATTTGGAACTTGTAAAAGCTTCTGGAATTATTTATCTTTATTAAATGATTATCGCGTTGAATGTTAAATTTTTGTTTTACTTCCGCGGCGGATATTAATGAAGTTGTGACGTTCCAGCTTCTTTTTATATATTTAAATATTTATTTAAGTAATATCTTTTAGGGATGTTACACGGTGAATCTGACTAATTATATGTATCCAGATAAGTCGTGTCTTGAGTCTTAGTGTATTGATTGCGAGTCATCACATGTTTGGTTGATGTATGAATCTTTGGCTATCAAATTGTATGTAATGGTATGATAATCACTTTCTACTCTAGCTTACCTTTTCTTCTTTTCTTGTGTGTTGGGTGTGCTTTTTTCTTTTGCAATGATCATCAATTTATTGATGGGAGCAGATGTGAGAACTCCTCGGGGTCGTCAAGGTCATGGAGATTCCGCTGCATAGCTTGAGTTGGATCATGTTCTTTCAAGTTTCCTTTAGGGTTGTAGCCCTTGTATTATGTTGCTTTTGAGCTTTTATGTTGGATACTGCCTAATTTTCTATCCTGTTTTGTATTGGCATCGTGGTGTGCCTAAGTTTCCTCTAAGTATCTTTTGGAAAATTGAATTGAGTGACTTAATACCTCGAAAACTTTGCTCTTATTATTATATTGTCTGATGTTTCATTTAATTAAGTTTATTTATTAAATGGAATGTTACAAGTTTATTTTTCTATTTTAAAAAATGTTTAGTTATGTTATATTATATATTTAAATTAGTTGCCTAGGAAATAAGAAAAATAAGATTACTATTACAAAAAATTATTTTTATTTTATTATATTTATTATTTTGTCACCTGGACGAAATTGGGTGTTGAGAGCTACCCCTTTTTAATTAACTTTTACGTGATGATATGAAAATATTTATTTCCATAATGTCACAATAAAAGATAAGGAAAGATATAAATACAAATTTCGTTCGGGTTTAAGAAAAGAAAAACAAAAAAGCTAGGTGTAACAACCTAAACAAAGTGTGCAAACCTTGACTTATAATGTAAGAGAGAGAGAGAGAGAGAGAGGAAGAGAGAGAAAAAAAGTGTAGAAATGCCAGTGAAATGCTGAACTTTTAATGCTGGTGCTAGTGGGATTAGGGATGCCAACGGGTCGGGTCGGGTCGGGCACGGATAGTGCCTACCCGCAACCTGACCCACCAAAAAAAAATCCACCCGTTACCCGTCCGTTTACCCGCCCGGTATCCGCTTAAAAAATACCTGTGGATATTTTTTAAACTCATGGGTACCCGTGGATACCCAATACCCGCAAATATTTTAAAAATATATATATATTATAAATTTTTAATATAAAATTATAAAAATAAAATATAAATTAAATTAAATTTTAATTATAATTAAATTTGACATAATAAAATATACTGTTAGTTTTAGTTTTAATTAAATTTAACTTAATAAATATAAATTAAATTTTAATTTTAATTTTAACTAGTACCCGTAGTTACGGATAGTATGATACCTGTACCCGATCCGTTTATAAGCGGGTATTAAAATGCACGCTACCCGCAGGTAATAAATACACGCGGGTAGTACCTATCCGCCGCGGATTTTATCCGCGGATATCCGCGGGCGCATGTATTTTTGCCATCCCTAAGTGGGATGCTGGACTTTAGCAAAAAATAAACATGTTGGTGCCAGTTGGATGCTGGACTTTTAATGCAGATGGCAGTCAGATATTGGACTTTAACAGAAAATAAACATGAAGGTGCTAGTCGAATGCTGAGCTTTCACTCTGGATGCTAGTCAGATGTTGGACTTTGGTAGAAAATAAACATGTTGGTGCCAGTCGGATGCTAGACTTTAATGCATATGCTAGTCGGATGCTGGACTTTAGCAGAAAATAAACATGTTGGTGCTAGTAGGATGCTGGGCTTTCATAGTGGGTGCCAGTCAGATGTTGAACTTTAGTAGAAAATAAACATGTTGGTGCTAGTCAGATGCTGGAATTTTAATGCAGATGTTAGTTAGATGTTGGACTTTAGCAAAAAATAAAAATGCTAGTGCTAGTCGGATGCTAAACTTTAATGTAGATGCCAATCAAATGCTGAACTTTAGTAGAAAATAAACATGTTGGTGCCAGTCGGATGCTGGACTTTTAGCAGAAAATAAACATGTTGGTGTCAGTCGAATGCTGGGCTTTTAATGTAAGTGCCAGTCGGATGTTGGACTTTTAAAGTTGGTGCCAATCATATGTTGGACTTTAAATGTAAGTGCCAGTCAGATGTTGGACTTTAAATGCAGGTGCCAATCCGATGCTGGACTTTTAAAGCTGATGTCAGCCGGATGCTGGACTTTAAATGCAAGTGCCAATCAGATGCTGGACTTTAAATGTAGGTGTCAGTCAGATGCTAAACTTTTAAATGCAAGTGTCAATCGGATGCTGGACTTTTAAAGTTGATGCCAGTAGGATGTTGGACTTTAAATGCAGGTGCCAGTTGGATGCTGGACTTTTAAAGTTGATGCTAGTCGGATGCTGAACTTTTAAAGTTGATGCCAATCGGATACTGGACTTTAAATGCAAGTGTCAATCGGATGCTAGACTTTTAAATGTAGGTAAAATTGTATACACCAACACAAGCTAGGCTTTAACTGATAGTGAAAGTATGAATGCCAATAGAAGTTGAGTTTTAGCGAAAAGGTTAACTAAAAAATAGAGTTTAATAGAGAAATAAATATGAGTGACAATATATATATGAGACATGTTATGCATGAATGCCTGAAATGAAAGGAGAAAATAAGATTATCTGTCCTATTTCATCTTGTTCCTCATTTTTTTTCATTTTCTTATGTACAAAGGCATGTATTTTGTATTAATTATTTCCCATACAATCATCATGTAAGCTCATCATTTAAAAAAAAAAACTCAATTGATCATTTTGAGAACAGAACACGAGAATATCATGATTCTTTTTAGCTAGTGCAATGATTGAGGCGTCACTAAATTGACTATATTTTTCAAAAAGCTTAATTCACATGCATGCTCGAGTTGGCATTTTTGGAAACATAGGTAGTTAGATTGTGTGTGAATTGGTTTAAATGATTGTCTGGCTTTCAGGGTATAAACTCAAATTGTGGGGTAAATTCATCAATGATCCCAAAAAATGTAGTCACAAGAATATGAGGACACGAGTGTGACAAGAATGGGTTTGTAGAGAAAAATGTAGCCAAATACTCCTCAATACTAAGGTGAAAAACTACCAAATCTGCCCCAGTTTTGACGTACCATGGTGAACTATAAGATTAAAGAATGGTGCACGAATATGGATTGTTCTAACTCAAGGTTAACATGATGTACAAGGACAAAAGGGTTGCCCTAGTTAGACAAACTACAATGGATATAGCAACATGAGTGCAATGGTGGAGCGAACACAAAAAAAAGGCCTAAGTTTTGACTCATTGAGGGTGAGGTTTCAAGTTAAGGATTCCTTAATTTTAGAGGTGGCATAATGCGAAGGCATAAAAAAATTGCCAGTATGAGATTTTGTTTTAGTAATGACACAAAAAATCGACGTTGAAGATTCTTTTGTTTTAGGAGATAAAGAAGGGTAAAGGATTTTGGGAGACATGTATGTGAATATTTGGAAGAAAATATCACGCTTTTTGTCCTCAATTAAAACATTAGGCTAAGAAGAAACATGACATTCCAAGACATTATTCTCTTTTTAACTTATATATATTTTTTATTTTTTTATTTTTTTATAATGAATTTGATGATTAAAGATAAAGAATTAATTCAACATACAATTTTTATTATTCTTTTTTTTCTTTACCTTTGGGACACCCTTCAGAACTCGATTCAACCAAGATCTTGTAGAACTCATTTATATGAAAAATAAAGCTCCAAGAAGTCAAATATATGACGTGAAATGTGTTCTATGAGATACGAGATTGATGGTATATATTGGCAAATATACATTAGTATGATAGAAAGAAAGGCAACATATGCCACTTGGCTATAAAGAAAATTCTAGCAAATCCTAAGAATGAGGGACTTCTTTCAAGCGTTGTATTTCTTGACCACATCAGAATTGACTAGAAAAGGTAATTCTTCTTCGTCCATTTTTGTAAGAATCAAAGCTCCCCCAGAAAATGACTTCTTTACCACAAAAGGCCCTTCACAATTTGGAGTCCACTTTCCTCTATGATTGTTTTGAACAGGCGAGACTAAATCTCCCTTGTGAAAACCTTGAGGACAACCTTCGCTTTCTATGGCTCTCAATCTCTCTTCTTAGATCTCTAGCTTACTTATCGTACTGACATCTTTAGTTGATATCCCTTGTACAAAAGTATGAGATGTAGGTTTCACTTGAGAATCCTCTCTTATGGTTATATGCAAAGCCTTTGCCTTCCTGGCAACTTGAGTTGCTTCAAGCTTATTTCCTTCTCCCTCACTAATTAAAGACATCTTATCGGATGTGTGAACATGAGTCTAAGTATGATCCTGAGGATTGACTTGGAGAATGGCCTTATTAGCGTGATGAGCGGTAGGTATAGCTTGATTTTTACTACAATAACATGGAGGAAGACCATGTAAGGGAAATGGTTGCGCTAGGATTCCTCATCGTTGTTGTTGTACACTATATTTCGCCATACATACCATAGGGTTAACATGAGTTCTAAGATAGAATCTTAGAGGATAATAAAAGGTTTGCTCTTTGCTTTGAGAGGGGAAAGTATCATTCTTGGTCCTTAGATTTTTTAAGATCTCCAAAATTTGATTCACTTGGTCCTTTAATTGGTTTATATCAGTCTTCATTGCTGCTTGATCCTTTTTCCAATCTTCCATGATATTTTGGTTAGCACGAGTCCTGCAAGGGTGTCGTAGTGGTTTTGCCATTATTTTTTGTTTTTATTTTTATATTAGAATATGAAGGGGAAAAATGATGATTTTGCCATTATTTTTCTATTTTTATTTTTATCTTAGGATATGAAGTGGAAAAATAATGAATGCAAAGTGACATGAAAATACAAGATGTTATGAACTTGAAAAACTACCTATATGCATGTGTACAGTGGATAAATATTAGGCATTATGTAAGAAAACATGAGAATGCAAGATGCTATGATGAATTTAGAAATTATGCCAATGCAAAGGGCCACCCATATGAATGCATGGTAGACATTTTGGAGTGTGAAATGTGAAAGTAAGGTGTTATAAATATGAAAAGGTATGTAAAAAGTATCATTCATGAATGAAGACAAAATGTGTGATGCATGTTTGTGCATCAAGAGGCACTTATTCACCTAATGTTGATGTAAATGTGACACATTTTAAAAATGGTTTGCATGACATGCAATTAAATGATGCAATGAGATGCTCACCTTAAGAGGTACTTATTTACATGATATGTTAGTAAAATTGTGATACACTAAAAACATGCATGAAATTTAATTATTTGATTTAATGAGGTGCTTGTCTACACCTCAAGAAGTGTATTTATTCACATGATGTGATGGTAAAATGGTCATGCACTCAATAAAAAAACAAGGATGATATGCAATGTAAATGACATGCCTAAGTCAAATGTAAATGATGTCATGAGTGCGTATTTTTGCCCTCATTTAATGTGTAATTCTGGGTATTTAATTGAATTTATGTGCTTAAAGAGTGATTTAATTGATAATTATGATAATTAGGCTATTTGAACTTGTGTGATAAAAATGTCTTAAAAAGTGATTTTTAGCTGCATAAATTATTTTTGGATATTTTCAAGTTTGTTGATGCAGCTGAAGTTAAGATTAAGCTTATTTAAAGGTGGGAAAATAAATTAATTGAAATTACAAAACACCTTTTAATAAGGCTAAAATTTGCAAGTTTTGGAAAAATCACTTCTGCACCCTCAGTTTTTACTTATACACTCCCCTTTTTCTAAATGGGTCTCACAAAAACCTATTCTACACCCCCGAATATGTCTATTCACACTCCTCCTACCACTTAAACCCAACTCAATCAGATGTTGCCATGTGGCAATCCTCAACTCTTAAAATTGGCCAACCAGCACATGCCACGTGGGCTTAATCTCCACTAAAGAAGTTGAGCCAATAACATTTTTCCACGTCATCATCTTCATCTCCACACAACCAGAAACCCTAGCCTCCATCTTCACCATGTTTCTGCTGCCAGGAGCACCTGCACCAGCCACGTTGCCAGACCACCATTTCAGCGCCTTCCACCGCCACTCTCGCCGGAACAGACCTGCACCTTCAATGCTGCACATGTTCACCATTATTCTTGCCGGAGCAATCGCAACAGCACCATCTTCTCCGCAAGGAAGCCACGACGCAACAGCCAACACACCAGATTCATGCTCCATAGATCTGAAAACATGAACTTGCGCAGTCCACACCAACACGCTTCTCTATCATCTTCACGCCGTCAACCTCAAATCTACATCTGCACCATGAGTTTGCACCTGCAATGGCAACATTGACGACGCATCCTTAGAAACACCACCACGTAAACACCGTGAGTTCATCTCTGCACCACCACGCAGCAGCGAGAAAGAACTTGTGCAACCACCATCCATGGCAACGCCACTGCACCTCCACCTTGACCGCACCAGTGACACGCACTGTTCCTCGCGCAACAACCATGGCAGCAGCTGCAACGCACCTGGACCAGCACCACCGCGCTGGAGCAGCCGCCATTGCAGCAGCCACAAGCCTCCATAAAACCTTTTTGCAGCCAAAGTGTGAGAGAAACCCTAGTCTGGAGAGAGAAAGTGCACTCTACCACGTGCCAGTTTCTCAATGAACAGTCAAATGGTCAAACAATCAACTTTGGTCAAATATTCAAATTTGGTCAAATACTGGTCAAACAAGAGGGGTTTAACTACAAATATTGATATTTTTTGGATGTCTCTGCAAAATTGGACTACACTATTGAAAATGAGTTATTTAGAAAATTAATACAAATATTATTTGGTGATAATTTATCAGATATCTTTAAATAATTAATTTATTTAATTATATGATAAATTATTAACCAACTATATTTGTCAAATAGTCTATATCTCTCCAAATATCTTTGAATATTTATCTTTATCGTTATTTTAAAAGATATTTGAGAGGTTTTAACAACAGAAAATCCTAGTCCAATTCCTATATAAAGAGACCAAGGGAGAAGTAAAAGAAACCAGTTCGGGACTTTGGAGTTTTGGAACCCTTAGGGGGGCCTAATTTCGTTTCCTTTCTCTCTCTTCATTCTTCTATTTTTATTTTGCATTCATGGAGTTCTAAACTTCTTGGGTTGATTCCATTGTAATTTCTTAATTGGATTCTGAGGTTATATCAATTAATTTTGTTGCTCTTTTTATTATTGTTGAGGTTTTAATTCATCTATGTCTTTTATCTTTGAATCACGTAAAAAGTAATGATTTTAAATCTATATGCATGTTGATCATATGAGTTCAAAGGTTTTTTAATCTAATTGAGACTTTACTTTGATTTTATTTAGAAACTTTCATGTGATTAAATGAGTTTTTACCAATAATTGAGACTTTACTTTGGTTAAAGGTATTTACTCTAATGAAAATTAATTGAGACTTTACTTTGATTAATTAAGCTTTTTAT
>Ga0214542_1012149_pt1 | contig 11322 bp, 9 predicted proteins | sample CNSS1metaG_FD_160096 | JGI IMG/M metagenome (GOLD analysis project Ga0214542, IMG submission 160096) | Root nodule microbial communities from cowpea collected in UCLA plant growth center, Los Angeles, California, USA - CNSS1 | ecosystem: Host-associated > Plants > Roots > Nodule | place: USA...
GTTTTGTTTTTATTGTTATTTTCAATAAGTAAAAACTACATCATGATAAAATACATTTTTAATGTTTAAACTACATCATAATAAAATACAAAACATTAGTAAAAATAGAATATTTTCTAAGTGTTTTATTTAAAATAAATAATACAGTTTATTAAAAATAGGGATGTTACACATGTCACTTTGACTCACTTGACACATGGCACAATATTGATGTGACACGTGACATGAATAATTTTCAAAAAAAATTAAAAATAATTATCAATAAATAAATAAATAATCAAAAAATGATGAGCTGACATGTGACACATCCTTAACACCGTTACCACCATACTTAACGGAATGGACTTAATTGTTACGCATTTTCAAAAATATGGACCAAATTGAGACTAAAAATAAACTTAGGACCTAATTGAGATTTTTGAACAAAAACGTAGACCAATGAAGTATTTTAACCTAATAATAATATCTCGTGATAAAAAAAAATAATACATCAACTACATATATGTAAATTGATACACATCTTTATTGCCCTCTTTTTGTTTTCAAAATTTTATCCTCATAATTATTGTTTTTTAAATTTAAATAATTTTTTATAATAAAAAAATTATTTTCAATTTTATTATTTTCTACTTTTGTAACTACTTATTTGAATTCAAATAATACTCAGATGTATAGATAAGTAAACAATACAATAAATATAAAATTGTAAGTAATTCAGATAAGATTGATAGTAAATAAAACTAAAATGAATGTCTAGTTATCATAATAATATCATTATGAAAATAATATTTCATATTGATAAAACTAATAATAATAATAATAATAAATTATTATTATTATTATTATATAATATAAGAATAATAATAATATTTATAATAGTAGGAAGGACGTTTTAGTAAATTGAGTAGTATAGGATGCAAAATGACCAAATAACCAAAATTATGTACACGTGCCAAAATTTTAAGTAGGGATAAATTGGTATTATTCATAGTACTTTGTTTTTATATATATATATATAGTAGATATAGTAGAAATCAATAATAAGAAAGTGGAACTAAAAAGAAAGAAAATAACTAACAAAAATAATGTAACTTATGCACAAATTAATGTATAATTGTAACACCCTAAATTTTTATTGACCACTCTCATATCAAGAGTTGCTTATGTTTATTCATAAAGCCTAGTAAATATTAATCTAAAAACTAAAACCAAAAACAAGTCTCAACCAATATAATTAGAAAACAGAATAAGCCTCGTTCAAATAATAAAACTTTATCAAGTGGTCAAATGTTTAATTTGACCAAAATAAGAATAAAAATATTCCAATACACATGAAAGTCTCGTATCATCTAGAAGTCAAAGTCAATTACAGTGTGAATACTCATCCTACAATTTGAGACGCCTTCTAAGGACAAAATTGTAACGAAGTTTCATGCTCTAAAGTAGACAATACCTCGAGAACATGATTATTGATCCTTTGTGGTTGAAACATACCCCAGTGGAAGTGGGATAGGATTTTCATGGATTTTGTTACTCACTTGCTTAGATCTATAAAAGGGCATGACGTCATTTGGGTAATAGTTGATCGACTCACGAAGTGTACTCATTTCTTACCAATCAATCTGAGGATGTCCATGGATAAACTTGTAGAGTTATATATTCGAGAGATTGTCAGATTGCATGGGGTTCCAGCAAGTATAATGTCAGATCATCATCCGAGATTCACTTCACGATTTTGGCAATCATTGCAAGCAGCACTAGGGACCCAATTGAGAGTGAGTTTCGCCTATCATCCCCGGATGGTCAATCAGAAAGAACAATTCAGTCACTGGAAGATCTGTTTAGGGCGTGTGTATTGGATCACTTGGGTGGTTGGAGTGAAGTACTTCCTTTGGTGGAGTTCACATACAACAATAGTTACCACTCGAGTATTGGAATGGCGTCGTATGAGACATTATATGGGAGAAGGTGTAGAACACCGCTTTGTTGGTATCAGGATGGGGAGTCAGTGACTATTGGGCCAAAGTTGTTACAACAGACGACGAAAAAGGTTAAACTGATTCAAGATCAGATGCGTGCGACGCGAGTAGGCAGAAGTCATATGTAGATAAAAGGAGAAGGCCACTAGAATTTGAGGAGGGGATCATGTGTTCCTCAGAGTTACCCCGACCACGGGCATTGGGAGGGCGATCAAATCCAAAAAGTTGACGCTGAAGTTCATAGGGCCATATCAGATCAACAAGAGAATCGGATAGGTAGCATATGAGATCGCATTGCCACCACATCTGGTAAACTTGCACAATGTGTTTCATGTGTCTCAACTGCAAAAATACATTACGGATCCCACTCATGTGCTAGAGGCAGATGATGTCCATTTTAGGGATGATCTGACTTTAGACGTGAGACCAGTAAGGATAGTGGATTCTCAGGTCAAGAAGCTGAGAGGGAAGGAGATACGAACGGTAAAGGTTCTTTGGGATGAAGTAACGCAAGAAGCAACGTGGGAGATGGAGGATCTCATGAAGGAATCATACCCATACTTATTTCCTGGTAAGTGAAATTTTCGAGGACGAAAATTCTTTCAAGTTGGGGGGAATGTAAGACCCATGAAATTCATATGAATAATAATCAATAAAGTACAAGTAATGGTGAATTGGAAATACCCTAAGGGAGTTCCTTGATAATCCTTAGACAAGGAACAATGCTAGCTTAAGTGGTTGAGAGTACTTAGTTATATGGAGAGGGCTTGGGTTCGAGTACTATGTGTGTTGTGGTATGTCTATTTAATTATGTTTTCTTTTACATATATATTTTGAATGTGGAAGTAAGACTTAACATGGTATGTATGTGTGAATTAAATGTGAATTAAATGATAGCTTGATGGTTATACCTATGGTTGGTAAGTGTTGGGATATGAGTTCGGACCTTGGTGGGTGAGAGTTGCTCTTTTTCATATTTTGGTATTTTATATATATATATATATATATATATATATATATATATATATATATATATATAAGTAAAAGCACCATTTAAATGGCCATTGATGCTTATAGTGTCAATTAATTTCGTTTAATGATTTTTTTATTAATTTGGACTGAAAATTTTGGGAAGAGGAGAGGTTGAGTGGAATACTGAGGTGCGTCAGTGTGGCAGCAAGAGAGAGAAACGAAAATGCAAAATTAGGGAGAGAAAGAGAGGGCTGGAAAAGAGTGTTAGAGTGGGAACAAGGGTTGAAGCGTGGGGGACGAGAAAGGATCATTGAGAGGGCACTAGGAACAAGGAAACCAGTTAAGGAGAGTTGGATCTAGTTCTTTATTTTTGTTATTCTTGATTTTGGTTGTTTAAATCATAAAACTAGATGAGTGTGGTTACATTTTGTTGTTGGTTTCTTTGATCTGTGAACTGCCATTATCATTGAACGTCATATCTTTTATATGCCTTGTGTGATGATAACAGTATTGTGTTATACGTGATTTTTTTGTTGCTCTGTGTAGTCCTTTTCAGACTCATATTCTCGTTCTCGTTAATAGTGTAAAAATATGTAAAATTCCAAGAGAATGGGGGTGGTTTACGTTTAAGTGAATCTGTTGTGTATGGTGCAAGGGTTCTTTTGATTTGGACTTTCATTTAAAATGTTGAATTCTCAAAATAAGAAAAAGGAATTGATGGGATGTAGTTTTAGGGTGGGGCCGTGTAGATTTTTTTTCTCTCTTTCCATTAGAAAAATTCATAAAATATTTCATGTGGGTCCAAGAGAGAAAACCTTGCTTTTTCTTTCCTCATTCACATAGTTGCAGTGGTTGGTGGTGAAGAATTGGTCTTTGCCTTTGAATTGATACAATTCTTAGGTTATTTAATTGAAGGCATAACTATGGGGCCCACGTAGCAATTATTTTTGCTTACTTTAAGCTTTTGGTCATTTGGTGTGTGGTTTTTACATAGGTGCATAGTATGGTTTCTTTAGCCATGGGTCCCACTCTTTATTGGAGAATTGTTTATTTAGCCACGGGTCCATTCCCTTTTAGAAGTAGTGTTTTTTTGTTTTGGGACAAATCACATTACGTGATTTAGAGTGCAACCACTCTTGTAATTTTTTTTTTGGGATGGTTTTAAGAGTTGATTATTAATCCTATAATTACAGTTGGGTTATCTTTAGGTTACTAAGTGATTAAAATTGGAAGGTAGTGATATTGTGTACGAAGGTAAAAGTTAAGTATCCAAAAATTTATTACAGAGGGATATAAATTATATTAAAATATATTTAACGTTATATTTTTGTCTCATAATTAGTGTTTAGTAAATTTGTTATGTGCTGGCATAAGAAAAGTTACGAAGGCATGTTATATTAAGTATTTGCCACATGTAGTTGGGTACTTAGGTTGTTATTTTCTTGTGATGTTTTGACAATAGAATAATTAACATATTAATATATGTATATATGAGAAAAGTAAAATAATATAATTGGTAGCCAAGAGTGTTACCTTTCGATGAGAAGTGAGATTCACGTAATTGGATAAGTGAATGTTGGACTACGAGCGGGCAAGTTCGTAGAGTTGGACTACGGGCGGGGAGGTCCATAAAGTTGGACCACGAGTAGGTAGGTTCGTGGAAGCATGATAATCCCTAAGGACCAAGGTTGTGAATGGATCTTTCTCATATAGGTTATGAGATTGAGGTGTAATGTTATAAAGAAGTCAATAAACTAAAAATTGGCTAAGATAGATTGGGTGAGGCTTAATGTTTATTATTTTATTGTTTGTATTATTTTTCTTTCTCAGCTCACCCTTTCTGTTTGTGTGTTTGTGTTTGGCGATGATCACGTGACTTGTCACGTGGGAGCATGTGTGAATCCAGGTGAGAACGCCGATGCATAGTGACAGAGCGGGGCAGACGATGGGGGATTTTTCTCTATGTTTTATTTCCATGCATTTTGTAATAAATTTTATGATGCTTTTTCTCTATTATGAACATGTAATAAAAATGGAGTAGTGTGATTGAACTACAACGAGATAAGTTTTAAATTTTCTTGCGCTTGGGAACTTTATATAATGTCATAATTCCAAAAGAAATTTTATGATATATGCTTTATCTAGTAATATCCAGCTAGAGTGTTACATTGATGCTCAAGACATTTCGACTCGAGAGGATGGTCGTATTGAGTCAACCGAGGTTGATGGTCAAGCCGACTCAGCTCAGGTTGATGGCCAAGTTGAGTTAGTTCAGACTAAAGGTCGAGATGTGTCAACCATGACCGATGGTCGAGACATGTCAACCCAAGTCGATGGTTGAGATATGTTAGCCTAGGTCGATGGTCAACATAAGTTAGCTTGAGATACAAGTTGAGACGTGTCTACTCGAATCAAAGGTTGTGCCTAAGATAATGGTTGAGTTGAATTGGTATGGGTCGAATGTCGAATCGATTCGGGCCAAAGGTAGCAACGTTAGTACAAGCTGAAGGTAGAGCGTAGTTGGCCTGAACTGAAAATTCAGTCAAGTTGACTCAAACCTAAGGTCAAGGTAAGTTAATCAATTTGAAAATCAAGTTGAATAGGGTTAAGTTGAGATGGATCCAATTTTGTTCAGGCCCATGTCCAATAAATCTAATAGTAAATTTTAGTAGATCGATCTCATCAAATCTAATATAATTGATAAAGTAGATTCAGTCTAGATTTAATTCAAATTAAATTGAATTAAAAATATCCAAAACTAGCTTATCATCACGATCAATATATTTTATTGGAGGCATACACCCCAATAAAATATCAATATATTTTATTCAATATATTTTACTTCATGCACCCCTACAATTTATCCATACACCCCACAAATATTCAAAACGACCATTTCACCTTTTAAAAAGGTGACATGGAATATATATTTAAGAAACTTTCTAAAACATGGTTTTAGGAATTTTCAAAATAAAATTTCCAAAACATATAAAACACATTTTGGATAAGGTTTTATAAACTAAACTTCTAAAACAACATTTTGGATAAGGTTTTAAAATGAGTTTTTCGAAATGAAATGTATTAAAAAAATGCATATCTTAGGATTCCAGATTTTCTTTTCTTTTTATACAATGTTGTCTACCTCTTTTTCTTTTTATCTAGGGCCAATGACGGTGATGGAATGATAAAAAGTGTTTGAGTTTGACTATTTTTTTTATTAGGTTAAATTATGTATTTGGTCTCCATTTTTCCTAAGAAAATATCAATTTTGTCCCTTTTTTATTTATCTAATTTGGTTCATATTTTGAAAATTTTAATGCAATAAAGTAATTTTCGTTAGTACTATAGTAACAACGTTAGAGAGGTGTCACGTTTATGTTCATGATTTTTTTGATATTTTTTTATTTTTATTTTTTTAAAAAATAAAAATTTGTTATGTGTCAAGCTTACATTGTGTCGTGTGACAGTGACTGTGTGATGTGACCGTGTCAATGACAGTACCACGTATCACTATTACGCCATGCATCATTTCCTCATTCTCAATTTAGTTTCAGTATTTTTATTTTGTCTGAATTTAGTCTCAATTTTTGTAAGTTTTTGCAATTTCATCCCTCTCCAACTGAAACAAAAATTAATTTTTATATAAATATTATACTAATATTTTTATTAAATTTGATATTTTTATTCAAATTAATATTTTTATTATATATTTTTAACAAAACTAAGTTTAGTTAAAATTGCATTTCACATTTAATTTTTTAAAATTGTTTTCAAATTTCAAATTTATTAGTTTTAAATTGTTATATAAATTGTTTAAAATTATTTTAAAATTTCATTTTTAAATTTATACAAATATTATTTTTACACCAACTCAAATATTTGTATAGACATTATTGAACTTTTCACATTTTAAAATTATACAATTATTTGAAATATAAATTCAAATAAAAAACAATACTACGTATGATGTAATAAAATATCAATACAAATTTAAACAATTTTAAATAAAGTTTAATGTAAAATATTAATTTAAAAATATTTAATAAAAATATCAACTTTAATCAAAGTATTTGTATACCATTTATATAAAAAATAAATTTGGTATCAATTATAGATGGAAAAAATTGCTCGATTTTTACAAAAATTAGAACTAGATTGAGACAAAATAAAACACAATGACCAAATTAAGAATGAGGAAATAACACATGGTGTGACAATGACACGTCACATCGTCCATTGCTAGCTCATACTATTACTGTCACATGACACGACATCAGCTTAATATGTGGCAAATTTTTAACTTTTTTAAAAAAATTAAAAAAATCACAAACTGACATGTGACATCTCTTCAATGTCGTTAGTACAGTACTAACGAAAAAAAAAAACTTATTGCATCAAATTTTCCAAAATCAATATTTTACTTATGAAAATGAGGACCAAAGACATATTTTAACATTTCTATTATTATGGAAATACAATTACTAATCTTACGAATATTGGAATAATATTTTTTTATCAGTGAAAACATTTTTTTTTTTGTAATTTTAAAAGTAAATATAAATATATTTTTTATTATAAATATAATTATTTTGTAGATAATTTTTTTTATTAAAGATATTTTTTTATTGTAAAAGTAATTAATTTTAAATAAATTAAATGAATGGAAGAGATAAATCTAACAAAGCATTTTCTTAAAAGATAAAAATAGTAAAATAATTATTTTGAATTAAAAGAAACAATTTTATTAAAGGGTAAAATTAAAAATAAAAATGTGGACACCGAAATGGTATATCTCCTACGTATATATAAGTATAGATAAATAATTTTTTAACTTATTATAAATATTTTTTATTTATTTCGTAGATATTTGTTTATTAAAAATACTTATTTTGGTTTAAAAATAATAAATTTAAAAATAAATGAATAAAATAGATAAATCTAACAAAATTGTTACTTAAAAGATAAAAATAGTAAAATTATTTTAATTTAAAAAACGATTTTATTAAAATGTAAAATTAAAAATAGAGATGTGAATACTAAACTAATGTGGGTATCCGGTATATGATATTTTAATTTTAACATCATTTAATATTTTTCATTAATAACATACGTTCAACCATTAATATCAAATGAAATAAATAACTATTAGAGTATATTTTGTGGAAAATGTTCCAACTTCTTCTAACATCTACCATATCAATAAGAAAATACAGCATTAGGTCAATTACATAATTAACCATTTTAATTATTTGACACTTGTCCTAAATTTAAGTTTTTTCGTCATTTTATTATTTTCTGGCCAATTGACTATTATATCCTCATCTTTATCTTCTTATCTCATTCTATGCAGTGCTATTTTTGTATTTTTGTCATTCACGCTTCTCTTCCATTTTGTGTTTAAGTTACTATGGTTGATGAAAAGTCACAAATTGATTGATATGATGGATGTAATTTTCGGCTCCTTATTCCTCTTCATAAGTTTCTCTTCAGCTTCAAAGTTTATTCTTCTTCTTCAAAGTTTCTTCTACTACTCCTTATTCATAGACCATAAACTTGAAGGTTAGGTATTCTTGAACCTAATTTGATTTTGGTATCTTCATTTATTTTGAAAGAAGTTATTTTCATTAGTGCGTTAACCCCTCATTATTTTCTTCGTATCTTCTCCTTTTTTACCTTGGTATGAGCCTAAAATCTATCATCTGATTTACTTTTCATATGTTTTTTCTTTTGAAAGAATGTGTTTTTGTTTATGCTTATCCCAAAATCGCAACAACAACGATGAAAGGGTTTGCATCCTCTAACTCTGAAGTAGCAATAGCAAGGAGATGTATGTATTTTATCTACCGATAAGAAAATATCTTTAATTTCTAAACCCTATTCCTTTTGCTTCACCCGTTGCAATGTTAATTTCTATTTTTCCATTTTGGAAAATGTGGCCTTTTTGGTGAAGGATGTTTGATTACAATCATGTGATACACAAGATCCCATTACTCTACACAAGACATAATCTACATTACTCAATAGATAGAACTAATTTATAATTTGTGGTTATACTTATTTTTCGATTTTGAAAGTCAATTTTTCTGAAGTTTTCTTTTTATATTTTGAGAGAAAATTTTTGTATTTTGTATTTTGTATTTTGCATTCCTCAATTGCATTTAACAAACATGTTTGTAATTTTTGCTTTATTCTTCAAGTACTTAATGGATTGGAAAAATAATTTATTCTAGGGTAATAAACTCATGGTGTATGTTTTTGTGCCACTTAATATTGATGTTCATTGTTGTGTTTAATCCTTTTATTTTTAAATTATTATGAAATTTTCAAATTAATATATATATATATATATATATATATATATATATATATATATTATAGGTGGTACCCACATTTCTAGTGATATTAACAACATTTCATGTTGTATAATTTGAGTTATGCCTTTATTCATATTTTAGGTAATCCGCATGTTTACAAATTCTACTCTTTTTATGCATAGAGTTAAACTTCAAAGCAAATGGATGTTTTATGATGTGAAGGAACTAAGTTTTGTTACGTACTATAGGCCAAGCTTCTTGATATGCGTAGCATTTTGGTCTATCACCATTTGTTTCATCTTTGTAATTGTTGGTATTACTTTTACCAAATTATTGTATAACTACAAACAACACAGAACTTGAAAGCCTTTAAAGTTACTTGTGAATTTTAGCTACCATCTCTAAAATGGTTTAACCATTGGAGTTAAATTTATATGGCTTGTGTTGACGCTTGACTAATAGGTGTTTGTTTTAGAAAAAAAAAATCAACTTTTTAGTTAATGTCTCTATAAACATTAAGTAGTTTAATTTAAGTAGGATGCACTATGATTGTAATTTTTCATACTGTTAATGAAACACATAATTTTTAAGAATATATGAAGATTGTTGCTTTTGTTATTTTTTGGATGTTAGGGTTAATATGTTAACTTTTATAGTTTTTTACACATACATTTTTATTTTTTATCCCTTTCAACTTTAGTATGTTTAGATGCCGAAACTTAAGAGTTATATAAGTTATTTCTTTTGCTCTACATTATGGTTAATTAGATTCTCCCTATATCTTCTTCATATTTGGTGAGAGTGTAAAAAAACAAATTGTCATAAATTACATATATATTGAAGAACACAATAAGAGATAATCCAAGTACAAAGGCTGTGGATATTCATAATAAAATAGCAAGGAACTGGAATGTGAATGTGAGTAAGTCAATGACACGTAGAGCAAGGACATTGGCCAATGACCAAGTTGAAGGTTATTTTAAAGATCAATTTAAAAGAATATATGAATATGTCCATGAGATTATTATATCAGATCCAAGGTCAATTGCAAAGGTTAAGGTTGATACAATTGAAGGGAAAACATATTTCATGAGATTTTATATGTGTTTGAAAGCCTGCAAAGATAATTTCATTTTTTGACAGCCAATAATTGGTTTGAATGAGTGCTTTCTGAAAGGGAGATATGGTGGTCCCAATATATGTTCCTCCATCACTTTCATGTCAGGCTAGTAAAAGCTATGTTTTACACTTTCTATTTTTTATTTAACAATATGTGGACATTCTCTTATCAATTAAATTGTTTGTTGCATGCTATACAAACATTGTTGCCAGGAGATGATTAGAGATTTTGCATCCGTCACTTATATTCAAACTTTAGGAAAAATTTCTCAGGAAAAAAATTAAAAAATTTGACGTGGAAGGCAGCAGCAGGTACTTATCCACAACTGTAACACCCCAGATGGATATTACTAGATAAAGCATATATCATGAAATTTCTTTTGGAAATCCAAACATTATATAAAGTTCCCAAGCGCGGGAAAATTTAAAACTTTTCTCGCGATAATCCAATCATACTACTCCATCTTTATTACAGGTTCATAATAGAGAAAAACATCATAATGTCTGTTACAAAATGCATGAAAATAAAATATAAGGAAAAATCTCCCATCGTAAGCCCTCGCTCCGTCGCTATGCATCAGCGTTCTCACCTGATGTCACATCTGCTCCCACGTAACAAGTCACGTGATCATCGCCAAACACAAACACACAAACAAGAAGGGTGAGCTGAGAAAGAAAAATAATACAAACAATAAGATAATAAGAATTGTCCCTCACTCAATCTAACTTAGTCAATTTTTTAGTTTATTGACCTTTTTATAACATTATACCCCAATCTCATAACCTATATGAGAAAGATACATTCACAACCTTGGTTCTTAGGGATTATCATGCTCCCACGAACCTGCCCGCTCGTGGTCCAACTCTACGGACCTCCCCGCCCGTAGTCCAACTCTACGAACCTGCCCGCTCGTAGTCCAACATGCGTGAACACCTAC
>Ga0214542_1012152_pt1 | contig 11314 bp, 11 predicted proteins | sample CNSS1metaG_FD_160096 | JGI IMG/M metagenome (GOLD analysis project Ga0214542, IMG submission 160096) | Root nodule microbial communities from cowpea collected in UCLA plant growth center, Los Angeles, California, USA - CNSS1 | ecosystem: Host-associated > Plants > Roots > Nodule | place: USA...
AATCAATTCCGTGTTCGTTGGGAGACGACTTTGGGTTACTTTACCCTTTCTATTTTGTTGACTACTTTCTTAATAATACTGAAGTTGTTATAGATAAGTAGTATTAATTTGATCGCGTCAACGACATCGTTATCAGACGCGAAAAGAAATAACCAGCCTAGGACGACATATGAGCAATGGCGGCATAAGCCGCTAAAGGGGTAATCGGCTTACACCGACCACTCTAAGAAACTTGACGAAATCAAAGCACTCCTAAAATCCAGTAAGCCCAATATAGTCAAGACTAAGGGCTTGGGTTAAGGCCCAGGCCCACCTATGGCCCAAACCAGGGCCCAGCCCATGGAATGGTCAAACATAATCAATAATCTATAAATATACATGGACCCCACGAATTAAAGGTACGCATTCATTACTCCATTAATCACCTGATTTGACTTTCTAGAGAGCCTTCGCTGACTTAAGCTTCGGAGTCCCTTCTGCAGGTAACCCCTCCCGAGTCCAAGCAAACATGTACCAACCGGGCAGAGGCCAACTGAGGAGATAGCAGACTATATGGGTAAGGTGACACTTGTGCCTAATGTATCTTATTTGTTCTCTGTAAGAACAATTGGCGCCCATTGTGGGGCACGAGACAACACTTTACTACCCACTTTCTCCGAAGATGGTGTCTACCCGTAGCAGAGCAGGAGTTAACAAGCAGGTCGAAGCTGGTCCCTCAGGACCCGCTAACATCACTCCAGATCTGACCGCCATCCTAAACGGTCAAGCCAAGATGCAACAGGAGCTGGCTGATCTGAAGAAGCGCAGCGCTGACGAGATAGAGGCACTGCGATAGGAAAACTCTCGCCTTAGGCGAAAGATCGAAGTCGATCCCACTCAAAAGGGAAAAACCAAGGAATCATCTGAAGCTGCAGGGTCCTCGGCTTTCCTGCCTACTGAAGAGGAAATCGAGTACAATCCTTCCCCACACACCTTCACCACCACCCAAAAAACTCCCATCCTCTCAGCCCACCCCACTCACTTTCCCTCCACCCTCCCAAGGCACACTGCGGCTCCCACCGCTAGCCTCCCCACCACTCAGGTTCCCTACAACATGCCCACCACCCTACATACTACTCAGATCCCACCTTATAACCCTCACTACCTCCCTACAACCCACATCACCCCTCACAACTTCACCTCCACCCTTCCCACCCTTGTCCACCATCCCATCCCCCCCACCCACTCCCATCCCACCAACCCAGACGTCGTCACCCTTTCACCGACTTCATCGCTAACACCCCCCTCCCCACCCAGTGGGAACCCTTCACACTGGAGCGTTACACTGGTGAAACCGATCCCGACGAACACCTTAAAGTCTACATCACTCACGTCGCCCTGTACACCTCCCAAGACACCGTCTTCTGCAAAGCCTTTCCCACCACCCTCAAAGGCCGCACTCTTGAATGGTTCACGACCCTCCCACCTTACTCCATTGACAGCTTCGACACCCTCTCACACATGTTTACAACCCATTTTGCTGGCAGCCGCCCACATCAAACTACTACAATCTCCCTCCTCGGCATCAAGCAAGAACAAGGTGAGACACTCTGGGCATTCATCGACCGCTTCAGCAAGGCTGCCCTTCGCACCCCACACCTCAACCAAGAAATGATTCTCCAGTGCATGGCCCTTACCCTTCAACTCGACCCCTTCGCCAACAACGTCTACCTTAATGCACCTGCCTCTGTGCACGAGTTGAAGTTGCGTCCCGCCAACTACGTTCGCATGGAAGAAATGCAAACCCTCCATACTAAATTCTGCAACGATTACGCACCCACCACTGCCAACCCTACCCCACAACCCTCTCGTCCTGATCCGAGACCACGAGAACCCCGACAACCCCGCTTCACCAGATACGCCCCCCTCAATGTCCCAAGATCCCATCAAGGCCCAATGCCTCCTAGACTTTGTCAACGACCTCCAACAAACACCCACGGAAGACCAGTGGACACTTTACGTGGATGGTTGTTCAAATCTGAAAGGGGCAGGTGCTGGCATCATGTTGGAAGGCCCCAACGATATCCTCATTGAGAAATCCCTCCACTCCGCCTTCAAGACATCCAACAACCAAGCCGAGTACGAGGCCATCCTCGCTGGCCTATCCCTGGCCCGCAAGGTTGGCGTCAAATCCTTAACATGCAAAACTGATTCCAAGCTCACTATAGGCCATCTAAATGACGAGTTCCAGATCAAGGACCCCACCCTTTTACAATATTACCATCTAGTCCGAACAGTCATCCAATCCGCCTTCGACCAAGTCCGCATCCAACACATTCCTAGGTCCGAAAACATCAGGGCCGACATCTTATCCAAACTAGCCAGCACCAAGTTAAAAAGCCGCCACCGATCCCTCTTACAACAGACGCTATCCGCTCCTTCCATCACAAATACTTTCCATAACCTAACCCAATCCCAAGCCGACAATTGGACCACTCCTTACATCCAGTATCTCCAAACCGGTAACCCCCCACCAAATGCTGACAGAACTTGGATAACTAAAGCCACCAGATATACCATGATAGGCGATGATTTGTACAAACGTGGATATGGCCAACTACTTCTCAAATGCGTCACTGCAGAGCAAGCCCAGTACATCATTAAGGAATTACACGAAGGCATATGTGGCTACCATTCCGGTGCACGCACCATGGCTACCAGAATCCTTCGCGCTGGTTACTTCTGGCCGACTATGGAAGCAGATTGCCAAGACTTTGTCAAAAAATGCAAATCATGCCAAAAACATGGCAACCTCATTCACCAGAAATAAGAACAACTTCATTCTATACTATCCCCGTGGCCCTTCGCAAAGTGGGGGATAGACATCCTCGGCCCCTTCTCCCCCGACAAAGGTCAAGTAAAGTTCTTGATAGTAGCCGTCGATTACTTTACCAAGTGGATAGAGGTCAAACCCCTAACCACCATCACAGCCCAGCAAGTCCAACAATTTGTTTGGAAGGATATTATATGCCGATATGGTGTCCCACATACCATTATCACCGACAATTTATAGATAAGGAACTCGCCAAATTCTACACCGGTCTAGGCATCAAACACATAACCAGCTCTGTTGAACACCCACAGACCAACGGACAAGCCGAGGCGGCAAACCAAGTTATCCTAGTAGAGCTACGCAAGCGGTTGGACAGCGCCAAAGGCCGATGGCCAAAAGAACTAGTAGAAGTGATGTGGGCCTACAAGTGCACCCCTCAATCAGCAACAAACGAGTCTCCATTCAGCCTAGTATACGGTGCAGATGCCATGATACCCGTTGAAATTGGTGAACCATCCCTGCGTCGAGAACTATATGACTCAACCTACAATCATCAAAACATGGCCACCCACCTCGACCTCCTATCCGAGCTAAGAGAAAAAGTTCAAATACGCAACTTAGCTGCCAAGCAAAGAGTCGCCACGAAATATAACGCCAAACTATGCCCAAGATCATTTGCAAAAAGGGATTTAGTTTGGAGAATGGCCAGCAGTGCAAGAAAGAAGGATGCCAAGTTCTCTGCAAATTGGGACGGCCCATACCGAATACGTGAAGACGCTAGGGAGGAGCATATCGGCTTGAATAGCTATCTGGGGAAGAAATACCTAACACATGGAATGTATCCCATCTAAAGTTCTACTTTAGTTAAAGACATGCTTTGTATCAAACACTTGTAACCCTGGGTGTACTCTTTTTCCTCACCTAGTCTTTTTTCCTTAAGGAGGGTTTTGGCCGGGGAGGTTTTAACAAGGCACCCCAAATTCAATAAATAAACAAAGGGTTCCCAACTTTACGACTATTCTTCACTTCACTTCTTGAATTCGTTTAAGTTCCCCACCCTTACCACAAGTAAGCGGCTTGGGACGAACACCCTCAACTTTATATTAATTCGTTTAAGTTCCCCACCCTTACCACAAGTAAGCGACCTGGGTCAAACACCCTCAATTTTACATTAATTCGTTTAAGTTTCTGATGTGACCCCACCAAGCCCAATTACACCTTCAAGCCCAAGGCCAAGCCTAAGCCCATTAAAAGGCCCAATTACAAGATCAATGATGAAAAAGATTCAAAAGGGCCTCTCATTAGATGATCACAAAATCAATGGGCTTCTCACATTCTTTACATGGGCCAAAGAGATCACAAAGACTTGAAGAAGTGCATGTAAATCTAGTAGTGTAGATTTAAATTGGGCCATTGTTTGGGCTTTGCTTTCCAATAATACATAAGACATGAAAGGAACATAGGATGGGTTAAAATTAGGCTCGGCCCAATTCTCTTCATACATGGCCAAGATTATCAAGACAAGGAGGCTCCTTTGCTTCATGGTTTGACTAAGGTTGGTCATCACATCTAAAGGCTAAGAATCCTTCTTGTTCTTCAAGCCAAGATCCAAGGGGCGTGATCTTGTCTCCTTCTCCTAGCTTGATCTAAGGGCCAAGATCAAGGCCCACTCCATCCAATGGCTCTCCTTTCTCATGTGTGAATTCCAAACGATACAACTTCTTCCCGCCAAAAATCACAACCCATACCAATCGACACAAGGCACACCAAAGGCCATGAGTATCAGGAACGACGACGCAAAAACCTTTTTTTTGATTAGACCTCTGACACCCCTTCACCTGCTAAACCTTTTCCCGTCTTTAGCCTTAACACTGTTCATCACACTTAAAGGCTGGGGGACTGGTGTACCACACCTAGCCGGCCTCACCAGCACATCAGCACATATCATCCTTCACCGACACACTTATATCGACAAAGGCTGGGGGACTGGTGTACCACACCTAGCCAATTCAACCAAATAATAATAATAAATGATCACCATATCTACACACGAAGTAATTCAGGTAACCGGCCTAGGCTGACCTAAGCCTAACCGACCTAAACCGATAACCTAAGACACTAAAAGAAATAACCAGCCTAGGATGACATATGAGCAATGGCGTCATAAGCTGCTAAAATGGTAATTATCCAATTTTATCAATTAAAATATCTTTTTAATCTATCAAATCTTTCACATCATTCACTAGCTTTCATAAAGTTTTCTCTTATCTTTGTTAATTTCTTTTCATATTTCCCGTAATCCAAACAACCTTATTTTCACCCCCTCTTTCCTCTCAAATCCACTCCTACATATTCATTTTTAAAGGTGTGTTCAAATTTGAAGATGAATTTTGGGGAGTGGATTTAAAAGGAGAAAGAGGTGGATGTGGTGTTGTTTGAATTAAGAAAAAGATGGTATGATTTGAGTGGATTTGTGATGAAAGTTTGAATATGACGTGATATCTATAATATATTAAAAAAGATGTTTTAGTTAATAAAATTATATGACTACCATTTTATCTTGGAGGATAAACGTGATAAAAATTTAAATTAAATAGTGGAAACTAAGTTAAAATGAAATTGAAGATGTTATTTAAAACTACAAAAATATTATTATTATTATTATAATTATTTTTTTTTTATTATTATAATTAAAACCTAAAACAATGACCTACACATATGCACCTGGACCTAAAACCAAGCAAATGCAGAGGGAGGGAGGAGAATCGATTTAGAGACATCATCCCAAAACAATTTAATAACGAGTGTATTTGGGAGGGCGTGAAAAATTAATTTCGAAAGAATTGATTATTGGACAGAGAAGTGGATAATATTAGCTTCTCTTTCAATGTGAATTTTTTAGTTCAGAATCAATTTTAAAACCAAATAAAACATGATTTTATGTTGAAAAAACAATTATACATCCAATTGACGTGAAATCAAATACACTAGGCATTCTCCTGCAAGCCCATAATCGATTCTCGCATCATCCATAATTGATTTTCATCAACATAGTCAAATGAAAAAAGACAATGGACATTTTCATAAAAATCTATGTATTTCTCCTCAAATCTTCTCACCCTTGTGCGGATCCATCTTTCATCCTCTCTTGGAAATCCTCTTCCCCAAATTAGTACAAATCGCTAGAAACAAACACACACATCACTCGTCTTTTCCTCCGCGTGTACAATGAATCAATGAAAACAAACACAAAGCGGAAAATAATTTGAAAATATAATATCTAAATTGAATTATAATATATCCAAGTCACACGTGGTTAATCTCCCGCTAAATTGTTTGATTTATTCTACACTAATTATGGACTAGTAGTAATGTATAAAAGTGAATAACATTAATCATAATTAAATTAGCCCAACGCGCGCAACAACTTCAATATGCACAAGATAATTCATGGTAAGAGGCATAATTTTATATATATATATATATATATATATATATATATATATATATATATATATTCTTTAGTGATGGAAATGCAAGATAGTGATCTCCATGCAAGAGCGTAAGTGGTACTTTTGATCGTGAGGAAAATAAAATCTCAAGAAATAAATGTCTCAGGATTAAAAGAAAATAAATATATTTTAACACCTCTACTTTTAGCGTTCATTCTTAAATAATTCAGAACAATTTGACAAAGAAATAAATCAGTTCATAATTCAGAGGAATTTGACAAAGAAATAAATCAGTTCAGAAAGGATAATGGATAAAAAAAAGTAGATTAGAAACAATATTGAATTCATCATTCATGCCGTGTTTTAAGGTAACAGTTGATGTCTATAATTAGTGACGCGAAGTTACAGCATGAAAAGATAGAAAACACAGCGAAAACGGCGGCAGGAGAAGATATTTAATGAAATACTAAAGTCATTTACTTTGAATATAAGAGTAACTAGGATGCGCTTTCAACGTATAATCCTTTGACCTATAAACCATACTCTGGGACCAAAAATAGCATTATGCCATCACTTGCTTCTAGACGAGGTAATGGGAGAAACAGATTTTGCAAACATGTAGAATCTACAGTAAATATATGGAGGTATGAACTACGAGGAAAAGTACATTCATAAAGACGAGAGAGATTTGGTTTGGACAACAGGTGGCGAATTGTTAGCAGTAGAATTATCTGTCCAATTCTTTTCACCCCAATGCCATAACATGCTCTCCCAAAAACAGAAATCCTCAAAGCACGTTTTCAATCTTAGATCTTCTATCTTGATTTTCCAGTGACCATCACTGTAGTTTCCCTTTTCTGCTTGTCTTCGATCCCACTCTAATGAAGCCTTCTGCTTGGACCTAAGCAAACAGTACTTACGCAAGTTTTCTGGCATGGCATCATGCACCTTCCACCATCTTGCATGAGCCACATCACTTGCAAACTCCTGCAGAATGTCCACATTCCAGTTGCAGTCATAGTCTCGAAAGCAAAGCCATGGTTTATAACCCAGATAATGGATGACATAAAGGATTGGTGGATCGGCTCCGAAGAGACGGGTTTTCATCACTTTTTTCTCTTCCTCATCACCTTCCCAGAAGTGCTTCAAGAAGTTCATATGTTTTGGAATCCGGTGCCACCATGTGAAGATTTCGTTAAGATACCCTTGGTCCCCTCCATTGTACGAGACAATCTCATTGATGTGATCCATAAGCAGTTGGAATGTACAATTCGATGGTTCAACCACCATTACACCTGAGTTGAACAGCGTAGCATTGTTTCCTATGGCAGTTATTTCAGGCATCTCAAAAAGGAAATCGATATTTCTAAGAATCAGAAGGTCAGCATCAATGAAAATGATTTTATCATAATCTGTTAGCTGCCAGAGGCGGAATTTGCTGTAGTTCCATTCGTTGTATGCCTCTGGTTCTGCTTTTGGATTCCTGATTCTTTGGATTGTATGAATCTTCCATCCGGCAGCCTCCAAGCCACCTCTATGATAATCAGTAATCGTGTCGTCAACAAGAATCACAAGATCTCGTGTTGAACCAGCCATTCGAATACTCTGAGCAGCAGTAATAGCTCCACAAACATACAAGTGTGCAGAGTGCAGGATGGTTGCATAAGCTTCTCGTTGTGGCCTTTCTGAATAAAAATTTTCTGGTAAAAGAACATAGTTAGCCTCTGATCAGTGTGTCCAGTTAATTTCATAGATCAAGAAACTTCAAAGGTAGCGGAATAAATAATATACTTTCAGAAGCCACATTGCCTTTCGGGACTATATCATAAAAGAAGTATAATAACCTATTTTGATGCAACAGGAGGACAGGATTTAATTAATTTAAAAGTTCATGCTTTCAGTGACACTACAAAGGAAACCTGTTGTGACATCTTGGACTTAGTGTGCATACATCATGCTCCTTGGCCAACCTTTTATTTTCCATGTTGGTCTTCAATAAAGGAAAATGTGGTACACTAAAATTTTGAAACTCAAACTGATTGTTGCTTAAAAAACAAGATGGAAACATGATCCAGGGATAAGGAGATCAAATGAAAAGCAAGGACGAAATGAGAGCATAGCATAAGAAACAAGTTTATTTGAACCTGACCTTTAGCCTTCATAGGAACTGCTAGTTCACATGAACCAATTGGTAGCTGCAGCTTATCCCTCAGTCTATTCAGGTTGGGTTCATAAAGCCAGGCACTCCCTTCATGCTGTATAAGGTCCTTGCAAGTAAATAGATTTGGAATCGGTAAGCAATCCGTGACCAAAAGCACACGGACTGGATGATATCCTTTGGAAGAGGCAGCAAGTCTTGCAGCTTCAATTTGCAAGTGCAAACGAGCTACATCTCTAGACCAGCGTCCTGACTTGTGGCAGGGAAGCTTGACAGCAATAAGATCAAGCCGGGGCTTTCCTGGTACCTGAATCCTAGGTAGAGCTGGACAAGTAGGGAACTCATATTCTTCTTCTTCATCTATCCATTCAGGATACAGAACTTCCCAAGTAATATTACTTGAAACATAGTCCAGACTAAGGATTACATGCTCTGCTTCTGGTATCAGCTCCTTCCAGTGGTCATTCTCACTGTCATTGAAGTTTAATAAGCCAACACCCTGATATGTGTCCTTATCCTTCAAATTTTCAAGAACATTAGATATTTGGTCCCACTCAATATTGAGAAATGATGCATAACGTGAATCAATGCCACCAAATCCTCCTCTCCAGCCGTTTATAAAAGTTGGCCTGAAAAAAAAAAAAAAAAGACGAGTTAAGAAAAGGAAATATGTAACCGAATAAATCACCCTTTACGATTTGAACAAATAAATTGCCACAGTATTTCAAGAACACAAGACATAATCTTTGAACCGACACATGCTTATACATAGACAGATTCAAATTCATAACAGTAAATGAATTCTCCTTCCAATATATACTGCAGTGCTGTAGAAGAATCCAAAAGCAAGCTTTATTTTCTAGAAAAGCAAAATTTGAGAAACAAAACCATCGAAATATAAGGATGCAAAAAAAATGTGAAAACATGGAGACAAACAAAAGACATACCGCGACCTGATAGAGTTTGACAAATGATCGGTATTGTAAACAGCTGGAGGATGGAAAATGGTAACCAAGGTTCCCAATATAACAACAACCAAAACTAATTTCCAATTTGGCCTGCATGTTATACTCTTCTCTTGGAACGGAGTATGCAACAACTTCTCAACATCTTTGAAATCTTTATTTCTTTGAGACCTTCTCTTGCCAGTATCTTCACTGCACCGACAAGAAAGCAAAATAAACAAAAATTCAGCATCCAATAAACACGAGAAACAGTCCAAGTAGCACAACACAAATCATCAAGACCGAGGTTCAATTTCCCTCATCATTATTGCATTGCTGAGATACCAAGATCCTACGAACATATCGCGCCAATTCTGAATTACGACAAAATAAATACAGTTCGCCGGCAATAGATTCCGTTATCTTCGTAGAAATAAATAAAAGCAAAAAGAAAAAAAAAACTGAAGCAGATATCTAGGATTTCGAAACTCTCTATAACTCAAGTGCTAAAAATAAATGTGACATCTAAAATGCAGTTCACGCAAGAAGATTAAAAACAAACGCAAATTTAGTAAGGCATTAAGTACGGAGCAAAACCTAAAGGAGGCGGAGGAGCGGTGGCGCGGCTCCACGAAGTTCGGAGACGGTCCCCTCATTTTCCGATTCAGCTCAAGAAAGCATCAGATTCGGAAACAGAACGAGAAAATGGCGAGGGAAGAGGAAAAGTTGGAAGTAGAAGAAGTGAAGTATGATTGGATTCAAATGGAGGAAGATCAAGCCAAAGAAACAGAATTGAAGGAAAGAGGAATCGACAAATGTCGCAGAAGGGTTTAAATGCTGCGTTTGACGAGTTTGTATGAAGCAGAAACAGAGAGACCTAGTCTCTCTATATATACATACATATATAACTCTGTTGTTACATTCAACCTTTTAACAACTTAAATAATCATCTTTTGAGATCATTTCACTGTTGCTGATTCGACCAATTATCACATAGCTAACTTTTTTTCTTTAATCTGTGTATGAATCGGTATGTTTAATCATTGTGTTACTGTGAAAGTATCAAATTTTCGCATGTTACAACTTTTTAATTTTTAGAGCTGCAAATTTTGTAAAATAGAAGGAATAAAATTTAAAATAAGTCAACATAAACATAAAATTTAAAGTATAACTATTTATAGTCTCTTGGTAAAAATTAAATACTATATAAAACTAGAAAACGTAAAGATATGCCAAAGAAATTCCACGTTCTACATATTTATTGATGCTGGTCAATACGTGCATGTTTATCAAACATATTTTGGATTTGGAAACTGTTCCTGCAGAGAACAAATAAGATGAGTTAGGCACGAGTGTCACCTTACCATGTAGTCCGCTATCTCTTCAATTGGTCTCTTTCCGGTTGGTAAATGTCAGCTTGAACCCAGGAGGAGTTACCTGCAGAAGAGTCTCCGAAGCTCAAGTAAGTCAAAGCTCTTAGAGAGTCAAACTAGTGATTAATGAATGCGTACCTTTAATTATTGGGGTCCACGTGTATTTATAGAGCATTAATGATGTCTGATTACCTCATGGGTCGGGCCTTAACTTGGGCTCTAGCTTGGGCCATGAGTGGGCTTGGGCCCTAACCCAGGCCTTTTAGACCTATTGAATGCGGGGGCTCTGATGAGTGCGTATTTTTGCCCTCTCACTTAATGTTTAATTCTGGGTATTTAATTGAATTTGTGTGCTTAAAGATTGATTTGATTGGGATTTTCTATTATTGGGATTATTGAGCATGAGATACAAAAACATGTTAAAAATAGCTTTTTAGTTGCATAAATGTTCTTTGGATATTTTGAGGTGTGTTAGTGCAGCTACAGCTAAGTTGAGCTCATGGAGGTGTGGAAATAAATTGATTAAAGCTTCATGACACCTTAAAGATAAATCCAAGAATAAGAAATTATCAAAA
>Ga0214542_1012153_pt1 | contig 11312 bp, 7 predicted proteins | sample CNSS1metaG_FD_160096 | JGI IMG/M metagenome (GOLD analysis project Ga0214542, IMG submission 160096) | Root nodule microbial communities from cowpea collected in UCLA plant growth center, Los Angeles, California, USA - CNSS1 | ecosystem: Host-associated > Plants > Roots > Nodule | place: USA...
TTGCCTTTGAGAGTCACCACTTTCTAGAGATTTCCTCTCTCTACCTCTAGCCACCTTCCTTAGGCTAGCATAGATTAGGAAATCCTATCACCTCTTTCACCTTCCATTGCTTGCAAGTGCCTTCCAAACTGCCTCCATTCCTTCATCGATTTTCGTTGCCCATGGAGCTCTTCATGCACCTTTGGAGCTCCACCACAGGATATAGCAAGAAAAGAAAAGGAAGCTCTTCAACATGTGTTGTCAATGTTATTTCAATACAAGCCCATGTTTCAAGGAGAAAGGACTAAGGTGGTGAGTTGCATCATGACCCAAATGGAGGACTACTAACAAACTATTTTGTTTCAGTGTTTAGGTGATTAAGTTATTTAAATAATGATTCAATCCTTTCTAAAATTGGTTGACCAAATTATATTTTGGGTTAATAATTTAATAGGATTTAGTTTAGTTTTATTTTATGTTTTTTTGGTGACTTTTGGTTAATACAACTTCAGTTACATTCGACCATTAAGTAGTGGGACCATTATTAGCTTAAGTGACATTTAATTTCACTTAATGGATCTTTTATAATTCTGATGGCTAAGCTTCTATATAAGTTAAAGCATTTTTATCAATGGGACAAGTTGAGTTTTATTTAGAAATATTAGAGTATAAATCTTTTATCTTAGTAAGAATGATTCTCCTAAGTTCTTGAGTTATTTAAGAACCCCTTGGTTGTATCGAAGGACTTTCCCATCCTTTGTGTGTTTCATCCCTTGGAAAGAGTGATTCTTTCCTTTCACCTTTCATATTCACCTCTTATTCTTCCTTCACTTGAATTTAGAAACTCACTTCTGTCCAAGTTTATCTTGTGGTCATATCATTAGTTCTACTCGTCCAAATAAGTGATTCTTGAGCCTAAATTAAAGTTCAGAACGTGAACGTTCACCTCATTTTGAAATCATCTCAATTGGAGTTCTAAAATATTGAAATCACCTCATTCTTGAGATATCGATGTTTCTAAAATATTGTCCAACCTGGAATTTCAACCACTTTCCAAACCACCTTCTCACTAATATTCCAAATTTTCTACAAGGTTCAAATCCTAAAGATCCTAAATCAGACTTTTTTCAAATGGGTTTACATCATATAGTCTTAATCAGATATTATTATGTCTAATCATGTCTATATATTTTATCACTTTATCATGTAATAAGCTAAATAAACAAAGTATAGTCTTGATTAATTCTTGTTAAAGTTTTTATCTTTAAGGTACAGTCTCAATTATTGAAAAAAGCATATTCAATCACATAAAAGTCTTTAAATTTAATCAAAGTACAATCTCAATTAAAATTGAAAACTATTTGACTCATATGATAATGTTATGTAGATTAACATTATGCTAACTTGCTACAATGTAAAAATATTTACTTTTACTTTAGTAGAAAATAAAAAAGACACAAATAAACATAAATCACAACAATAATCTAAAGAACAAACAATTATATTCATCTAATCCCAAAATCCATTAAGAAATTACAGCAGAATGAACCCACTAGGCTTAGCACTCATAGGAAACATAAGAATGAAAGAAGAAAGAGGGTAGAACATGGAAAAGAGAGGGAGGAAGGCGGAGAAGGAGGGTTGCACGAAATTGAGTGCTTCAAAATGGTTTCTAATTAAATATATTTTTTAAGCATAAAATCCAATTCAAAATTCAAAATTAAAAGCCAAATGAAGGCATAAATTTACACTCATCACATAGTTGAGAACTGAAAATGGATTCATTTATCTTCCCAACATCTAACAAAATGAGAAGAAAAGAAACATGTTATATTTATAATGATAAAATAACATATTAAGTTATAAACTAAAATTTATTACATGGATTTCGAAACTAGCTAGACTGCAAAGAGATATATGTTTCATCAATGTTCTAGGACAAACTATTTCTCATGCTTCATTGACACGATGTCCTTGATCATACTCTCTATATTATGAGAAGAAGAACCAACTGCTTTAACACTATTTCGAGCTTGTTTTGCAATCTCATCCACGGAGTTTCTGAGCCCTTCTATCCGATTCTCCAACACATCCTTCACCATCTTCTCAATAGTGAACCTATCACAGGTCCCATCTACATCAACTCCAATCCCCCATTGCTCACTCACACACCTACTGTTTATTGTCTGATCAACCAGCAAAGGAAAACAAAGCATAGGCACACCTTCAGCAATGCATTCCAGTGTAGAATTCCAACCACAATGTGTCAAGAAACCACCCACAGCTGGGTGCCCCAAAACCTCCTCTTGAGGTGCCCATGGCACCAACAACCCCCTCTCTTTAGTACCCAACTCAAGCTCTTTAGCCACATTCTTATGGAAAAAATCACCTTCTCTATTCATCAAGTCCTTCCTAACAACCCACAAGAAAGGCTTCAAACTATTCACTAAACCATGCCAAAACTCCAACAACTGCTCAACTGAAAGCTTCACCACAATGCCAAAACTGACATAAATCACTGACTTTGCCCTTTGATGGTCGAGCCAAGTTATGCAACTTTTGTCTTCTTTTGCAATATTAAGGGATATTGAAGGGTTTTTGGTGACTTGGTTCTTGACGTGAGTGTGAAGAGGGCCTAATGAGTAGACTCTCGGAAACACAGTAGTGAGCTTTGTAATAATGGGAGCTTCTAAATGATCGAATGTATTGAGTATCAGAGCAGAAGCTCGCGTCATGGTTAAGGTTTCTTTCATGTAGAAATCGAGACCAGAGTTTCCAGGTTTCAGTTTGAAAAGAGATGGAAGATCACGATCTCTCAATAAATTCTCTAACCCTTGAATGCTTGATAGCACCTTTTGTACATCTTCTGCATTTTAATTCCAAGTCAATCAGGAAATTGTGTAAGACGAAAAAGATTGTTTCACATAAAAAATAACCATCTGACAACTTATTGTAGAAGTAAAATGATGGTATAAAACAATTTTTTTTATTTATAAAGAAAAAGAGATATTGAATAATAGTGAAAAGAAAAAAAGAAGAATGAATGACAGTGAAAAGATAATATAAAATGAAGTTAAAAAACTTTTCGAAATAAAAATATCATTCAAAAAGTAAAGATGTTGAAATATATATATATATATATATATATAATTACATTTTTATTTTAAAATAAAAACTAATTTAGATAATAATACATAGACACTATCACTAGTGCAGGGAAGGGAAATGACAGCGGTTATTTTTAGTTTTTGGCTTCGGGTCCGCAACCGCTGCATATACGACTGAGGTAAAAGACTAGTATTTTATGCCTCGGTTACAACCCGAGGCATATTTAATCTTTACTGCCTCGGTTCTCGCACAACCGAGGCCTAATGAGCATCAGAAATTTAAAAAAAAAACACGCAGCGGCACCAGAAGAACCTCCTGGAGGTGCGTGCAGTGGCGGTGCAGGTAGACTAAACAGAATCGCAGTGGACATTGGTGATGGTTGCTCGAAGAACACGCAGCGGCTCCGGTGGTAGTGCACAGCTCCTCCACGGTGCAGCGACGGTGGTGGTTGGTCGAAGAAGAAGAAGTCGCGGCGGTGCGGTGCAAGCGACGAAACGATGGCCTGGAGCGTCGGAGGTGTGCGGAATGGTGGGAGTTGTGCGTCAGAGGTGTGCGGGACGGTGGGAGCTGTGCGGGACGGTGGCGTAGAGCTACGCTGGTCGTCAGAAAAGGGCGGTGCGGTGCGGTGCAGGCGACGAAATGCTGGCCTGGAGCGTCAGAGGTGTGCGAGATGGTGGGAGCTGTGCGTCGGAGGTGTGCGGGACGGTGGCGCTGGTCGTCGGAGAAGATGAAGGTTGGCCGGAGATGGTGAAGCTCGCAGAGAAATCGGAGAAGATGTCGCTGCACAATGAAGAAATTGGGGTTTTTTAACCCTACGAAGGGATACTGCCTCGGTTATTCGAAACTGAAGCATATTGTACCCTTACTGCCTCGGGTGGGCGCTTGACCGAGGCCTATTGTCTCGCTATTGCCTCGGTTATTAGAGAACCGAGGCATATTGCTTCAGTAAAAGAAAGAAAAAAATTCAAATTATGAGTCAAGCGTGAGTCAAAATTTTTTTTTAGCCATATGCCTCGGTTAGTATGATAACCGAGGCATAAAAGATGAATTTAATTACGAAACTGCCACCGCGTGCTTATATACAGCGGGTCCGCAGGAACCGAGGCATATACTGCGATGTAAATGCTCCAAAATGCACTAGTGTATTTTTTACTCTACGATTATCTAATATTAAGAAAAAAATTATTTTTATTTTAAATACAAAATAAATTGAGGTGAATGAAATAAAAATGAAAAATATTAGATTTTATATTAAGTGTTCAAAGAGTGTGTGTTTATAATTTTCAAAATAATTTAAACAATTTAGAATAGAATCACTTAAAGTGATTTTTTTTTTTTATCATTGAAAGGGATAAAAACTTTAGAGATATGTACACGAAATGTTTTCCCAAAAGTAAAAATAGCCTAATTACAAATAAATGAAGAATGTTTCTACATAAAACATTAAATTCGAACCTGAATTAAGGAAATGTTTTTATTATTTAGTGGCTCTAGAAGAGATTTTACACGTGTGGTAATAAAAAAATGGGTTAGATATGATTTTTGGTCTTTAAATTTCATAGAAATTTAGAATTGGTTTTACTTCAAAATTTTGGGCCAATTTAATCCCAAATTTTAAAAAATAAGTGGATTTAGTCCTTCGTCACCGTCGCGACGGACATCGCTCTTCCTATGCATATGGGTTTCTTGTCCTTCCTTAAAAATGTGTCAAACGCAACGCTGCAGCGGTTTTTTCCTTGTTGACACCACTGTAGCAAGATTAGGGAAGTCGTCAACATCAGCATCGCCTTCCTTCCTTTCCTCTTCCAAAAACTCATAGGACTTCCTTTCTCAGACCTGAGAATCACAACTTCGCCTTGCCACTGCCCTTCCTTTCCTATTCTCATTAAACCCTATATTTTTGTTCCATGTTTTAACTAGTTTCAATTTTATAATTATTTGATTTTTAATTTACACTGAGAGCTTGAAAGTGAAGGGGGAAATGATAAACAAAAGTTGGAAACGTTGAATGCTTAAATAATTTTAAATTAATCTAGAATTGGTGGTATTTTTGTTTTTTGCTTTGTTGTGATTTTTGGTAATAAAGATGAAAGTTCAGTTATGCATGGAAGATGATTGGTGAGGTTTGTGAGTGATTGTGGTTCTGGTTAATGGTGGAGGGTTCGGTTCCACAGAGATGGAAAATTGGTGATGGTGTCCCCCATATGGGAAGAGGAAGCTGAATAATATTGTGATTGAAGATGGAGTATCACTGTAAGGCCCATTTATTTTCTGCCTTTTTTTAAGGGCTGCCCCAATCTTATGGGCCTAAGGGTTGGCCCAAAGGGAAAAGATCAGACCTAATCTGCCCTAATCCTAAACTTTGTGCTCATTTTCGAAAAATAGAACCCACACACCCTTAGAGCGGTTGCCATTTTTCTCTGCTAGGGTTTTGGATCTCGTTCGTTCCCAAGTGCATACAGCTCTCTTTTGTCCATGTAAGTTGATCTCAGCCATGCTCTTCTTCCTTTAATGTACTCTTCGTAGTCCAGGTAGGGTTCATACTGATAAACCCGTTTAACTTTGTCCGCTTCACTTTTACAGTGTTGTAATCTCTTTCTAGAGCAGTGGTGTTCTGTTGTTCGGTGTCGAGATCTTATTCTAGCTCATTCCAGGTGAGGGAAGCTAGAACCCTCTTATTTGTTGGTGTGATTGTAGTTGTTTTGCGTTTGTTTCGTGATTGGTTGAGTTGTATCCTGTTGTGGATGCATGAGCTGGTTGGCATTTTTGTTTGGGTATGAAATATGACTATGGCAGGGAGAAACAATGGCGAGGTTCGACACACTCGCCCAAGCGAGCCTTTCTTGCCTAGGCAAGACTTGTAGGAACAGATCAGAGTTGCACTTGAGCTCTCACTCAAGCGGAAGCTCTTGTTTTGAGCGAGGCACTATCTCGCTCAGGCGAGAGACGCTCGCCTAAGCGAGGACGCATGACAGCTTTGGGCCTGTTGCTCTTGTTTTAGCCCAGGCGAGGAACTTCACCTTTGGGCGATGGATTGTCTCGCTCAGGCGAGGAGGGCTTGCCTAAGCAAGCCATGCGAAAGCCTCCCTATGCCCCTGTCGCGATCTCGCCTAAGCGAGGGTCCATCGCCTAAGCGAGGGCACTCCTCTTGCTTGAGTGAGGGCTCCTGGCTTGAGTGAGATCTACTGTGAGTTGTGTTGTTTTCCTTCGCTTGGCTAAATGCATGTTTGATTTATGATGTACCCTATATAACACATGAGACCTACGAAATGAAATGCATGATATAAGTTGTGGTTACAAATTGGATTTATATAATTGCATGATCTCGATATGTGAAACAAATGAGATGGTTGGTGTTAAAGTGGCATGGTATTGGCATGAGATGAAATTCTACAACTATGGTTTGAGAGTAATGGATAGGTATGGAACCACTGGGAAATAAATAAAAGAGGTGAATTATAAAGAGTTGGTATGTGATGTATATGTATATGTGTGATAAATCTTTCTTGATTGGTCTGGTATGCTTAGTCCGTGTTAGTGCATAATTCCTTGGAAATCTCTAGGTGGGATTTCAGGGTCGTGCTTTAGTGGTCGAGACGTAATTCCATGATCCCTGTTAGTGGGTGTCCATGGTGGTGCCCCATCTATATAACTTGGTAAGGATTCAAGGTAAGGATTACATCCTGACACTCTAAGGAGTCAGTTAGTCTCACTTAGAGTGGACTGACTCTTGTGTGAAGGAAATTGATTCATTGTAACACATAGCTCGGAGGTGAGCAGCTCGGGGGTGAGCAGAGGTATCCACCACAAGTGTAAGAATCCGCTGAATCCGACCAGGTTATATGTATCTGGATGAGTCGAGTCGAGTCTTAGTGTATTGATTTGGAAGGTCATAACATGCTTTGATGATGTATGTATATTGGACTGTGAAAGTATATCTGATTGCATTGATGAAATCATTTTGGCTCTAGCTTACCCTTTTCTTGTTTGAATGCCTTGTATGTTATTCTTCTACTTTTGTGATGATCATCAATTTATTGATGGGAGCATATGCGAGAGGTACTCGTTGTCAATAGGGGAGAGATGATTCTGCTTCATAGTCTTCTTGGGCTGGACTTCATATTCTTATTGGGCTTTTCTTTAGGGCTATGGCCCATGTACCAGTCTAACTTTTAGATTTCTATATGTTCCTTTTGAACTTTAAAACTTGTTTACTAGGTGAATGTACCTTCATGCTTAACTTACTAAGCAAGGGAGACTGGTTGTTGGGTGAGCCTGAGGTTTTTGAAAACTCCCAGTTGGTCTTGTTGGACAAGGGTATGTGGTCGCTGAGCAAGAGAGGGAGATTTTTGGAAGGAAAATTAGCTCAGGTTCTAAGATGCGAGGTCGAGTATAGCCTGAAAGGTTAGTCAAAATCTATTGAGAGTCTATATCACAGTGCAAAATCTCCAAGTCCAATTCACCGCATAAGTCCCTATAATAATAAATAAAATGTGGCTTAATTACTTATTTGCTCACCAATTTGGTTAGAACGTTTCAAGTTGGACCTACTTTTAAAAAAGTTTCAATAACATCCTAACTTTTGAAAAAGTGTCTCAATTATGTCGTTCAAAAAAAATATTAATTGCATTAACGACATGCCGAGTCTCAATCAGTGGGTTTTTTAAGTTTTTAATTTTTAAAATTTTTGTTCTAAAATTTATTTTTTGCCACGTGTCAGGTCCCTAGGGTGACACGTGGACGTGGCAAGACACTACTATGTGTTAGTGTTTGATGAGAGACCTCTAGCTAAGGGACTAACCACTAAAGTCATGGGTATGAGGATACAAGATGATTGCGTCTCCTCTAAGCATGCAAGGCCAAGATAGAATTTACATGGCCAAGGAGGATGTGAAGACCTAGCTTAGTACTCTTTGTTTGTAAATATTAGATTAAGATTTAATTTTTGGCTTTATATTATGGGCCTTGTAGAATAAATTTTTCTTTGAGCCATGATTGGACCTTGCTAGGATTAGGGGCGTTGGAAGTGTTTTAGACAAAAAGAGAGTTGGGCCTACCTTTGGGCCTTGTGGATAGCGCTTTCCTTCAAGGATTCTAGATCGTTCGTGCACTAACTTGGCCATCAAGCTACAACTTTGAGTGCCTAGGAGCAACCTCCATGTGACTTGCTTAGTTCATAAGTCAGAACTTCCTCATGCTCTCCTTTTGGCTTTAAATACCACATTTTAGATCCTTTTTTCCTCCATTTTTTTCTAGCTAACCTAGCTCTTCTTTTCTCCTATAAATAGAAGCTTAGGGTCTCGTAAAATCATTCATGAATATAGTACAAAATTTTTGTTAAGATGACTCAAGACATTCTCCTTTTGTGAATCAACTTAGGATAGATCTCCCCATAGTGAATTCTTCTAACCTCCTTCCTTGAGTTTTGGCCTAACCTCACTTGAGAGTGGCCCCCAAATGCTATAGTCAAATCACTTCTTCACCATATCTTCTAGCTTCTGCGCCTTCATCTTACTCCATGGAAGTCTCATCAATTGTGCATGGATTTCTCTTGTTGTTTTCCTTGAAGATGGACTCATTAGTGTCGATGTCAAATGTCATTATCTTGATTTCAATTTAGTTCTTAATATGTATCTATGATTCAATTTAATCTCCTTTTTCTCAAATGGAGCAATATTGTGTCTCTCCAAATTGAGACCAAATTTATTAGTTGGATAAATGTTTTTACTGATATTTTTGTATAAAATAACTTTTTAACATACAACATTCTTATATATTATTAATCTATATTTTATTAATCCATTACTTTTTTAAAAGATTAAACTAATTAAGTATAAATATTTTTACAAAAATGTAAGTATTTAAAACTAATATATTATTAATCCATGTTTTTTATGAGAAAAAAATAATTAATACCATTTATTCAAATAATAAATTTGATCCTCTTTTAATTGGAACCAAATTTATTATCTGTATAAATTTTATACTAATAGTTATATTAAAATTTTGTAAAAAAAAAGTCATGATTAACAAAATATGGGTTAATAGTATACAATAATGTAATATGTTAAAAAATAATTTTAAATAAAAAATATCAGTATAACATCTTTACAAATAATAAATTTGGTTTCAATTTGAAGAAGGGCAATATAGTTTCATTTTGAGAAAAATGAGGACTAAATTGAATCACACACACATTGACAATGAAACTTCACACTAACATCTATATATTTATTTTCTTAAGGACTAAACTGAAATTAAGACAATGAAACTTGACACTAACATTGACATGTGGCAGTGTCTTACCTCGTGACATTGATAATGCCACATGTGACCTAGGGACATGATGTGACCCCACCAAGCCCAATTGCACCTTCAAGCCCAAGCCCATTAAAAGGCCCAATTACAAGATCAATGATGAAGAAGATTCAAAAGGGCCTCCCATTAGATGATCAAAAATTCAATGGGCTTCTCACATTCTTTACATGGGCCAAAGAGATCACAAAGACTTGAAGAAGTGCATGTAAATCTAGTAGTGTAGATTTAAATTGGGCCATTGTTTGGGTTTTGTTTTCCAATAATACATAAGACATGCAAGGAATATAGGATGGGGTTCAAATTGGGCTCGGCCCAATTCTCTTCATACATGGCCGAGATTATCAAGACAAGGAGACTCCTTTGCTTCATGGTTTGATTAAGGTTGATCATCACATCTAAAGGCTAAGAATCCTTCTTGTTCTTCAAGCCAAGATCCAAGGGGCGTGATCTTGACTCCTTCTCCAAGCTTGATCTAAGGGCCAAGATCAAGGCCCACTCCATCCAATGGCTCTCCTTTCTCATGTGTAAATGACTTCATATAAAAGCCAAAATTTCACTCATTTGTACACAGTCTTGAAATTTTAAGCAATAGATGCAACTTGAGTTGAGAGCACTCCTCCCTCTCTTGCCTTTGAGAGTCACTCCTTTCTAGAGATTTCCTCTCTCTACCTCTAGCCACCTTCCTTAGGCTAGCATAGATTAGAAAATCCTATAACCTTCTTCACTTTCCATAGCTTGCAAGTGCCTTCAAAACTTGCATCCATTACTTCATCCAACTTCCGCTGCCATGGAGTTCTTCACGCACCTTTGGAGCTCCACCAGGACAAACGTGAAAACAAAAATTTTAAAAAATAAAAAAACATTAAAAATTAAAAATATTATAGATTGAAACGTGGCATGCCATTAACATTGTTAGTAATTTTTGTTTTTGAAAAAGATCTAATTGTAGAACTTTTTCAAAGGTTAGGAATATATATTTGATAAAAGTTGAAACATTCCAACCAAAGTGGAAACCAAACGAGTAATTAAGCCTAGATATATCTATTTGATCTAAATGACATGTTTTGCTTTGTTAAGATATTATGAAATGTTTGTTTCTAAAAGTGAACTTTGATCTTTTAAAAATGGTAGCTTATGTGTTTTTGTGATTATAGTTTTTATCTCTTGTGATCATATGTTACACGAGAGAAGAAAATAACCCATGTAGGAGTGCTCAAAAGTGAGGAGCTAATATATTAACACTCAAATTACCCTCAAGTCTTTGTTCTCTTTATTCTCCTCAATGAGTTGGTCAAATCCTTCGTCCAGTGCAGTCGTTTTCCTCCACTGTTTGGTTAGTCTGGCGATCGGTATACCTGTCTATAAGGCTCCGATGCTTAAGTTAGTTAAGGTCGATCGGCGGATAGCAATGAATGTTGTAATAAATGTGAATTAATGATACTTACCAACCTACATTGGGCCTCTATTTATAGTTTCCGGTATGGCTTGTGATTAGGGTTTCTTAATCATGGCCCAATTGCTTTTTGAACTTGATTACTAACTTTATTATAATTTACTTCTAACTTACTGATCCAAGTTTTGGTATGGCCGCCCGACTGGGGGTCGTGCGTCTTATCGGTTACCCTTTCGAGTGTGGGTCTCCATTGAGATGGAGACAAAGTGCAACTGGAAATGAAGACGAAGGGGATCTTTAGTCCGTCTGAGTGACGGATAGCCGATTTAGCGTATCCAGAGCTGACACTTCGTCTGGAGCGCAGGGGGTCGCGGGCTCTTCTTAAAGCATTTCGGAGAGATGGTCACATCAATGTCCCTAGGTGAGGTCTACCTGTAGCGGGCGGCCTACGGCCCTTGACCTTAGTCCGCCTGACCGATGAACCATACGGTATATATATATATATATATATATA
>Ga0214542_1012156_pt1 | contig 11308 bp, 15 predicted proteins | sample CNSS1metaG_FD_160096 | JGI IMG/M metagenome (GOLD analysis project Ga0214542, IMG submission 160096) | Root nodule microbial communities from cowpea collected in UCLA plant growth center, Los Angeles, California, USA - CNSS1 | ecosystem: Host-associated > Plants > Roots > Nodule | place: USA...
GGGATGAAAACGGAAAATAATCGGTTCAAAACGCGTAAAATCAACCCATAATTAAACCCCAACAAGTTTGATGGCGAAAACCTTTCGAAACTCACCTGGAGGGGGTCGGAAATGGCGTCGCCGGCGGAAACTCTCGCGCAAACGATGAACAGCGCGAGGGTTTCTGCGTTTCGCGCAGAGATAAGCTGAAACTTAACGTCGGGGGTGTGATGTCCGACGTTAAGTGACGTCGGTGGTGGGAGGGGCCGACGTTAAGTGACGTCTGGCGCGCGCTGGTCCGACGTCAAGGGACGTCTGTCGCGCTGGGGGCCGACGTCCTTTTTTAAGTGACGTCGGGGTATTTTTTAACAGACGTTAAGTAACGTCTGCCCGCTCCACGTCAGACGTTAAAAATGTCTCATTATTTACAAAAATGCCACCGCTCATTTTTAACGTTGGGCTTTTTTTAGGCAGACATTATTGGGGTGACGTTAAAGGCCTTTTTTGTGTTAGTGTTAATATCTTATATGCAAAAGCTTTTTCAGGTTTCTCTATGGATTTTAGCTCATCACTTCAAGTCGAGGATATTGGCTTCATTAATTCAGGGGGAGATTGTTGGCATAAGCAAGCTTGAAGCAAAAAATTAATAAAGTCATGCACATGAAGATCTTAAGTGATTGATGAAGATTATGAAGATCCTCTTGAAGATTAAGTTTTAGTGTGTTAAATCTGTAAATAACATGTTAAATGTAATGTGTTAGTGTTATATCTTGTAGGTAGGTTATATGACATAGGTTAGATGTCTTGTGTGTCCTAATGTGTCTCTTTTAATCTGTTAAAATGGGTTTTGACAGGTTAAAAGGCTTGTTGTATATAGTTTCTGGTATGAATGTATTCAGTCAGTTGAATTATTTCTCAATCGACTGATTTCACTTAAGTTAGGTGAAATCAGTTGACTGTACGGAAAATTCAATCGATTGTTTACACTTAAATCATACTATATAAGTTGTGTTTTCGCGAGCAGAGGTGCGAATATGAGTTTTTGAGCACAAAACTTTGTCATTCATCTCTAGAAAGCTCTCTCTCTCTGCAATACACAGCTAAAACTCGTGTTTTGAAGATCTTGGTTGATCTTGGATGATCTTAGAGGGATTTTGCCTTGTGAGTAGCTTGAAGAACACATGTATGGTTGGCTAGGGACAACCACCATCATATTTGAATGTTCTCGTGCCTCTGTTGGTTTGTCTAATGTGATTTTGGGTCTGTAAGTGTGATTCTTGTAGGGTGTGTGTCTAGATTTTTGTGAGTCAAAAATCTTGTGAGTTTTGTTGTTCAAAAGTGTAATCTTGGTGTGTGATTTGTAAAACTTTTGAATATAGTGGAAATCAGGCTCAGGTTGTCCTGGTAAACTAGATGTAGCTCTGTGATTGAGTGAACCAATATAAAAATAGTTGTGTATTTCTCTTTCCCTCATCTCGCTCTCTTTGAAACTCTTTAAAAACTCAAGAAAACCAAGCAATTTGATCTTTGGTGTGATTCAATGCGTTCTTGTGTAATCTGAGGTTGTATACTTGTTAAAAATACTGATTGGAACAAGTCTTGTATGTAAAAGATTGTTGTTAGAGTTGAATTCACGAATTCTGCATTATGCATAAATCTCCAGTATTTTAGCCGACTCAATTGTCTTTTTAATCGACTGTTTTATAGCTTCAAGAACAATTTAGTTTGTTGTTTTATATTTTAATCGACCGAAAGTGTACTGGTCTGCTGCATTTACATCTAAACTTTCCAGTCCATTAGATTTAATTGAAAAGATGTTTAAGATTCGAAAAAGTTTTATAAAGCCAATTCAAACCCCCCCTTCTTAGCTAAACTCACCATTTCAAAACTAACATAACTAATAAGAACTCCAACACCAAAAAATACTAGATTGCCGTCTTTTTTACCCAATTCAACCTCAAATTTCATGGATAGAGGATCATACAATTCCATTGTTTTACCAAATACAATGTGCTTCTCCCAGAAGATTTGGAACGTATTTTCCAATACGATAAACCCCTGTCAACAGATATTAACAAAACATTATACAACATGTTTATCGAAAAACAAAAAAAAAAAACGCTCCAAAACATCACCTAGGATGGAGAAAAGTAAATTGTGAGGATGAAAAGAATCTCAAACTAAAAACAGGTTCAATGCCAACTCAATATCTTCTGGATTGGGATAATCAAGTTCAACATAATCCATGTGAAACAAGGTTGCGACATAATACACATCATAATCCAAATAATAGAAATTGAAAATTTCATCACAAGCCTTAAACTTTCTATCATAAAGAAGGGGGTCCTCAAACTCAATATTCGAGACATTATCTTTGAGATCTTGGAAATAGTTGGGTCCAATCATCAAATAATTGGCGCATTCCCGAAAAGATCCTTTCTAAAAATGTAAGAAATTACTAAAAAAAATTAAAGAAAAGAACATAAATTACAAGCATTATAATCACTAGAAAAAAAAAGATCAATATATAACTATATAAACATGTAATAATATATATACATTTTGTGTGTGTATATATATATATATATGTATATATGTATATATATATATATATATGTATACATATATATATATGTATATATATATATATATGTATATATATATATATATATATATATATATATATATATATATATATATATATATATATATATATATATATATATATATATATATATATATACATATATATATATATATGTGTGTGTGTGTGAGTGTATAAGAATAAGGTGAAAAAATCAATGAAATTCTAGAATTAGATTCTATATATTATATTCTATGTATAAAAGTGGTTGTTTTTCCCAAGATTTGTTGATTAGTAATCCTATCTTGAAGTGGACGCAAAAGACCAACCTTTTTCAAATTTTCAATATCATTTGTATGAATTAGCATATATTAACAAAATTAAAAAAGGGATTAATATAATAAAAAAAATTAATGGATGGCTAGAAACACCAAAATACACAAAAGATTACTAACGTATATTTCTTTTTTAAATTATCCAATTTATGTATAATATAAAAAGAATACTAATGGGGACTTGAAGTTGGTAGAAAAAATAAGGCAGTACTCCCCTCAATTTTGATCTAGAGTATACTTCCATCCATTGATTGAATAAATAACTATCAGGAACGAAATAATCCATTAATTTTTTGAAGTCCCCTTTTGCTTGCACAAAAAGGAATAAGATAAGAGGTAAAAGTGTACTACCAAACATCTTCTTCTTCCTCAGAAATTCATAAAACAATTCCAACACAAAGCTACCCAACAATAAAACAAGTTATGAAATGAAGTCTACAATCAAATATGGCCTTTTGTTTTTGACCTGATATTAATGGACTTGGACTCTTCCACCAAAAGGGACTTTTATTGATAACAAGCATATGTTATGATCCACTTCATGGACATGTATTATTTTTTAAATTCAGTTTTCCATCAAACAATGTTTAATATTCACAGTCTTGCTTAATTCACTTTTACTTAAATATGTGAAAAAAATTTGTTATTGTTAAATATTTTACATATTTAAACTTAAGTTTAATAAATCAAATCTAACAAAATAAATTTTATTTTATAGATTTTATTTTACTTATTATGACTCATTTTAATATTAAAAATAATATTGAATAATTTATTTATGAAGAGAAGATATATATTTCATTCAACATATTAGTTACTTAAATTCATTTGTTATTTATTATTACCGATCATTAATAACCTTTTCTTCTTTAGAATTTTATTTATTAATTAAAATTATATGTTTATAAATTAAAATAATAATTAACATTTAAAAAATCTTTAACATAAAAATCCAACATATATAAACAATAAAAAAACAGTCTAGTGTATACGCACGAGTCTTACACTAGTTGTTTTATGAAAAATGATATAGTGACAACAGTTTTTTGACAACTTCTTTCACTACTTGACGTGGCACTGTTTTTTAATTTAATTTTTTTTTGCACAATTCCACGTAGGCCATGGTTTTGAAAGAAGCGCGAGCGAAAGGGAGGTTTTGTTATTCGTGTGAGGAGTGGAGAGTAGTTGTAACATCCCGTCAGGATATTACGGATATATAAATAAAATAAAAGAATGAATTAAATACAGCGCATTTAATAATACCTCATTTTTCCAAAACGCGGGAAAATTTAAAATTTATTAAATGAACAAGTAAAGTTCATAATCATCTGTTCCAAAAACTAAAAGAACAATGTTATAAAATCACCCAACAAGGTTTACAACTGTTTTCAAAAGCAATAAAGAAACATAAGAAATTCCCCAAGTCGAACCCCTATCCGCGACTAAGCTTCACCTGAGCCACCTGCATCAACAACATCTGCTCCCGTATATATAAAGTCACATTGTTCCATTCTTTAATTCCTACCATCTGACCCCCACTCAGATTATTCGTGTTCTACATCGTCTAATGAATTACTTCAAGGTGACTTGCTGCCATACCTATTGGCCACAACTGATAGAGCATGTGCGGGAAAACATGCTACAGATCATACACCGTAATGCCAGGTAGAGTTCCCATATACGAACATAGTCTGTATCGTCCCAAGACTACCAAACTCGTCAGTCAACAATTGAGGAGGGCAATCTATCTGGACCCATCCGTAATGGCCACAACCAGCACACTCACACCGGCAACACTCGCCAACCCGAGCCACAACTCAAGGGTTCCTCATGTTCATCTGCCATCCCGAGCCACAACTCAAGGGATGTTATTCCGAGCCACAACTCAAGGAATATCACGTGCTTAAACCCTATCCCGAGCCATAACTCAAGGGATACGTTCCGAGCCACAACTCAAGGAACACCAACAATCCCACCTTTAAAGCACCACTAGACGCCTTGTAGTTCACAAGTACGAAACCACAATTCCAAGCTGCAACAGTATAAATCGCCTGGCGGGGGACACGTGGCGCCAGGCGTTGCCAGCTCCCAGACTGCCTGCGGGTGCTGCCTACCGCCAAGCGCACAGCGCCTCAAAAACTCCCCTCGCTGCAGGTACCGCTTAGCGGTATTACTCTCACCGCCAGGCACCTACGTAACACTGGCTCACTGTTTGCATAGATATCGCCTAGTGCCACAGACCCGACCGCCAGGCGCTGCACTATCAGGTTCTCTCTGATTTCCTCTCTACCGCATGGCGGAGCCGTTCCCTCCCACCAGGCGCTATACCAGAACAGCTTGTTTCTGGTTTAACATGTTTTAGTGCCTATAATGATCCTTCATTCCCTTCCACGGACCTCTCCATCCCTTACTCCACACCGAGGCTGAAGATTAAGGTCAATATTACCTGTTATCATCATATTTAATCCACTCCTACCCACACAAAACAGAAATTGTACCTCATAATATACTATTGGTCATGTTGTGCATGTGATTAATCATCTCAATCTACTATCTTAGACTCTGACTGGTTTATGTTCGATACCCATCCAACCTTAGTTGTGCTTTATACTTCATTCTGAATTAAAACCTAATTTCAAACCTCACGAACCACTCGTGAATTTCCATTCTTTATCCTTCACAACGTGTTATCCCACTCAAAATATATCAAAGAGAAGCCTTTTTCATTGAATTACCCTTTATTATTTCATGACCAGATTATCATCGCATTTAACCCAACTTAACGCACTCCAAACTCTCCCACATGCCCCTGATTTCCACGCTGTCGCCTAGCGGTATCCTCTAGCCCGCCAAGCGGTACATCAAACCTGGGAAATTCCAGGTTCTGTTACAGCCTATCACATTTTCTCCCATTCTCTTGCTGCGTTTTCTGTCAAATATTCTCTGAGTTCACACTCTCACTCACTCGCAGGTAGACTCATGTGTAATTCCCCTTTCTCCCTTACAATTGCAACGTCAATTGGTCTAATAGCAAGGTCTCCTTTCCTTCCAACCCTAACACTGTTCCATTACTTATGCAGATCACTCAAGCCGAAAATCAACAAAATACCACCTCAATTATGTTATAACCACAAATCCCCAAATTTTCCCTCGATTAGAATCCTTCCAGAAAGCACAGAATAAAAAATTACGTCAATAGACTCGCGTCGCCTGGCAGAAATTCATCACCGCCAGGTAGATCATGAAATAAGCCCATAATTTTGCCATCCATTTGCGTCGCCTGGCGGTACAGGGTTTCACCGCCAGGCGCTGCCCCAGAAGCACCCCAAAACTCATATAATGGGCATGAGCCGCCTGGCGGCTATGTATGGCTCGCTAGGCGGTTTCTGGAAAATTTCCAGAAATTAGAATTTAATAATCAAAACGAGATTCATGCATTCACATCATCATATCATTCATGGAGTTTAATATAAGCACAAAAATAAACGGAGTCCAGCTCCCCTAACCTGGATCCTTTTGCTAAAATTTGGTTTGCTTTGAAGGACTCCAATGATCACCACGTTTCCCCCTTCTTGATGTGCTCCCTCAACCCTCACCAATCTCTCTGATTTTCGTGCTCTAATTCAGGTTGCTATTCCATCTTGCCAAAACCTTCCCTATGACCACTTTTTACCCTTTTAAACTTGGCTTTTAGTAGGGTTTAATTACCCAACACGAAAATTTACCTAATGGTACTGTTAATTACCATTAAATTGACCTTTAGGATCTGTTTTTCAGCTACCCAAGGCTGCCTCTCAACTATCTAGGGTTTGTCCCAACCTTTCATATTGAATTCAAAGCCAAAATGCCAAAAATAAAGTTTTTAGTTTGGTTCTCCAAGGTTTGAACCCATACCCATTCATTCACCAAACAATTGCAAAACCAATTCAACCAATCATGTTTAATGCTTAACAAATCCAATTCAGACATCATATCATACCAGGACATGATTACATAGATTTATATGCTGCAAGGCCAATCCTTCTCGTGATCTGATATGGCCCGATGAATCGAGGCGTCAACTTTCTCGATTTAAGTGCCCGACCAATGCCTGCTGTAGCCGTCACTCGGAGAAACACGTGATCCCCTACCTCAAACTCAAGCGGCCTCCTCCTCTTATCTGCATAAGATTTCTGCCTGCTCTGAGTTGCGCGCATCCGATCCTGTATCACCCTCACCTTCTCGGTGGTCTACTATAAGAACTATGGCCCAAGAACCACTGCCTCGCCATCCTATTGCCAGCATAATGGTAACTGTTATTATAAGTGAATTCTACTAGTGGCAGCACATCACTCCATGTACCCAAATGGTCCAAAACACATGTTCTCAGCAGGTCCTCCAACGACTATATGGTCTGCTCAAACTGCCCATCTGTCTGAGGATGATAGGCGGAGCTCATTCTGAGCTGAGTACCCAAAGCGTTCTGTAATGACTGCCAGAACCTCGATGTGAACCTCGGGTCTTTGTCCGACACAATACTCACCAACACCCCATGTAACTTGACAATCTCCCGAACATACAAATCCGCTAGCTTATCCATATTCATCATCTGATTAATCGGCAGAAAATGAGCACACTTCGTCAATCTGTCTACTATCACCCAGATTGAGTCATGCCCTCTCACCGATCTTGGCAGGTGTGTGATGAAATCCATGGAAATGTTGTCCCATTTCCACTGTGGAATGTCCAGGGGCTCTAACATACCCCCTGGTCTTTGGTGCTCGATCTTCGCTTTCTAACATACCAAGCAGGAAGCGACATAATCAGCCACATCTGTCTTCATACCCGTCCACCTGAAAGTAGCTTTCAAATCTTTATACATCTTAGTCATACTAGGGCGTATGCTAAGACGACTCTTATGCCCCTCATCTAGGAGCATCTTCCTCAGAACTCTGCTGCTAGGAACACACACTCTCTCCCTAAACCGTAGAATCCCATCTCTGCCCATCCGAAAATCATTCCTCTTCTCAATGCCCAACTCACCAATGATCTGTTATAGCTCCTGATCCTTACCCTGTTCCCCTCGAAGCTCATATAGGAACTCATTCGTGATCCTCAACATGCTACATCGTATCTGTCCAGGCCCCATATCCAACCCCAGATTCAAGTCCCTTAACTATTCTATCAGATCTAACTCTCTAATCATCATGGCTGACACATGAATTCTCTTCCTACTCAGGGCATCTGCTACGACGTTAGCTTTACCATGGTGGTACAATAGCTCAAAGTCGTAGTCCTTTAAATATTCCATCCAACGCCTATTCCTCATATTCAGCTCCTTCTGATCAAACAAGTATTTTAAGCTTTTATGATCGTTGAATACTTGAAGCTGCACCCCATACAAGTAATGCCTCCATGTCTTGAGAGCAAACATGACTGCTGCTAACTCCAAGTCGTGGGTCGGATAATTTTTCTCATGCACCTTCAACTGTCTCGATGCATACGCCACAGGTCGTTTATCCTACATCAGCACACAACCCAACCCCTGATATGAGGTGTCACAGTACACCTCAAATGTTTTAGCCGTGTAAGGGATTGCTAGTATCGGTGCGGTAGTCAATCTCCTATTCATATCTTCAAAGCAGGCTTCACACACATATGTCCATGAGAAAGGCTGGTCCTTTCGGGTAAGCTGTGTCAGGGGACTCACCATCTTGGAGAAACCCTCCACAAATCGTCGGTAATACCCTGCCAAACCCAAGAAACTTCGCACCTCTGAAACTGTTTGGGGCCTCTCCCACTTCACCACGGTCTCGATCTTAGCCGGATCAACTGCTATTCCTTGGGCTGAGATCACATGGCCTAGGAATTGTACCTCCTCCAACCAAAATTCACATTTCGATAACTTCCTATACAACTGGTGCTTTCTGAGAATCCCCAACACCAGTCTTAGATGCTCTGCATGCTCTTCCCTGCTCTCGGAGTAGATCAGAATATCGTCGATAAACACTACCACAAATTGATCTAGATATGGCCGGAAAATCCTATTCATGTAATCCATGAATATGGTCGGCGCATTGGTCACCCCGAATGGCATCACTACATACTCGTAGTGGCCATAACGTGACCTAAAAGCAGTCTTCTGTACGTCCTCCGGCCTGACTAGGATCTGATGGTATCTAGATCTCAAGTCTATTTTCGAGAACACCGCAGCTCCCCTCAACTGATCCAACAGATGATCAATCCTCGGCAGTGGGTACTTATTCTTTATTGTTAACTTGTTCAGCTGCCGGTAATCAACACAAAACCTGGAGCTACCATATTTCTTTTTCACTAACAGAACCGGTGCTCCCCACGGTGATGCACTCGGTCGGATGAACTTCTTCTCAAGTAGATCCTCAATCTGTTTCTTTAATTTGGCTAACTCAGCAGGCGTCATCCTGTACGGTGCCATAGAATCTGGCCCAACGCCAGGGATGAGATCAATGGAGAAATCCACATCCCTGCTAGGCAGCAACTCTAGAATCTCATCCGGAAATACATCTTCGTATTCATCCACTACCGGAATCCTGTTGATCTTCTCGGTCGTGCTCATCTTCTCCGCCTGAGCCACAATCATGTAACACGTAGCTCCAGCCTCAATCTCCCTCACCGCCTAATTAGACGAGATAAGCTCCAACCCTACCGTATCTGGAAACACTATCCTGCGTTGTCCGCAATCAATAACAACATGGTTGCTCGATAACTAGTCCATGCCAGTATAACATCCAAACCCTCCATCGGCAGGCAAATAAGATTCAGCGTGAACCTACGGCCTTCCACCTCCATAGGGCATCCCACGCACATAGAAGTGGTGGATACCTCTCCAGATGCTGGAGTCGCAACTATCAGCTCGCACCCCAGCTCTCGCATTATAAGCCTAAGCCTCCCCACACATTCATTAGACACAAATGAATGGGTGGCGCCTGAGTCAAATAACACCACCACCTCGTGGTCACACAACAAACACATGAACTACAATAAATTACCTGACTGGGTTGCCTCTGTAGTCGTCAAGGCGAACACACGCCCTGGTGCTCTAGGCCGATCTCCTACAGGTTTCTTGGCTGGCGCACCTCCAGCTAGTTTTCTGTTAGAACACTGTCGTGCAAAGTGTCTAGTCTGATCACACACGTAGCACTTACCAGTGCTACTGTCTCCACCTGTAGTACTGGCAGGTCTAGTACAATCTCTCCTCAAGTGCTCCCCGCCACAGTTATAGCACTGTAGCCTCTTGGAGGCAGTCGGCGGTCTGCTATAAGGTTTCTTCTGTGATCTGACATCTAGAGCAGTCTTTTGATGTCTCCCTCCCCTGCTAGACCCCGTCTCCAACTGCTCCACAGTTTTGGCCTGGTCGACCAAAACTAGAAACTCTCTAATCCGTAGCGGCACAATGAAGCGACACAGTTCATGTTTCAACCCGCCCTCGAACTTTCTGCACCTCTACTCCTCGGTAACTACAGGTGAGTAGAAACGAGCCAAGTACTCGAACCACTCTATGTATGCTTGCACGGTCATAGTTCCCTGTTGGAGGGTAAGGAACTCTGCCTCCCGCTCGTGCCTCGCACTATCGGGGAAATACTTCTCCAGGAACCTCGTCCTGAAGGTAGTCCATGTTACCTGCTCTTCACGGGTCTGCATCAACTGCTACATCCCCTGCCACCAGTACTTCGTGTTTGCCACCAGAAGAAATGTGACAAACGACAACTTTTGCTCATTCATGCATTCCAACACTTGACAAATCTTCTCACACTCCTGCATCCAAGCATCTTCCTCGTCAAGAGTGGCCTTGCCAGAGAACTTAGCTGACCGATGTTTCATGAAGTCCTCCATAGATACTAGTCTAGCGGGTGCCACTATGGCTCTAGGTGGCGCAGCTATGGGCTGCATCGCGTTCACCATGCGATGAATCGCCTGGGCTATGTCGTCAGCTCCAGCAGCGTTCCTCCTCCTCCTGTTAGCCATAGCTTGCGCGCGCCACATGTTATAGTTATTCATACACACAGCTCAAATTAGGATTTCGCATCCAAAATAGTACAATAATACAAATAAACAGTCACGCAAGCGTGACGCTATAAGCTCACTCCCCATAGACCCTGTACCGTACCTAGCCAAACTCGACCAAGTAAACAGTGTGCATATCGAGACCGCCAAGTACCCAGGCTAGGCCGAGTTAGCACTTCATATCACCAACATAAGCCATCTAGGCAAGTAGTCGGTCTAGACCGACTACTCGAGCATATCTGGTAAGGTTAAAGCCCAGGTCGACTACTCCAATAAACTTAAGCGAAAATCGAAGCCCCCGCATTCAATAGGTCTCAAGGGCCTGGGTTGGGGCCCAGGCCCACTCATGGCCCAAACTAGAGCCCAGGTCAAGACCCAGCCCATGAAA
>Ga0214542_1012162_pt1 | contig 11297 bp, 10 predicted proteins | sample CNSS1metaG_FD_160096 | JGI IMG/M metagenome (GOLD analysis project Ga0214542, IMG submission 160096) | Root nodule microbial communities from cowpea collected in UCLA plant growth center, Los Angeles, California, USA - CNSS1 | ecosystem: Host-associated > Plants > Roots > Nodule | place: USA...
TATATATGCTTACTCGGCCTATGAATAAACCTACCAAAAAAACCTTCATGACCTAAACCCACATTTCACCCAAACCTTTTGCACTTACCAATTCAGTCCATAACTCACAACATTTAACTCTAACATCATATGCACAACATAACAATATGCACAACACAAGGTATCAATTCCCCCCCCTCCCAAAATCATTTTTCTTATAAACAAAAAAAAAACACTAAACCATAACATTCCCACCTTCTATTGCCTCATTACCAATGCATACGACGCCAAGGATTGCCCTACTCCAAACTAAACCAAAACCCTTAGCACAACTACCACTTAACATACATCTTTGAATATGACCACATGTGCTAACTGCTTTAACTATAGACATCGCAAACTCTCTTTCAGCTATAATAGACCTTCCATCTCCTTCCTTACTTAGTTTTATTCTAACAGCACTCAACTTGGCCTTCCCTACGAGAACCATTCTTAGTGATGTGCCTCTCCCTCTAGCATTTGAAACACTTCATCTAAGCTAAAGGCCAATCCTTCCTCCCGTGTGAACCTCCGCACCTGAAATTTTCTTTTTTTTTTTTGCTTTTCGCCGTTGTTGTTGCTGAGAAACACCAACCACCTTTGACTAAAGTTGGGCCTTGCACAATCGTCAGTTTATGATGCCATACCCCTTAGCCATCGTTAAGCACTTTCAAAAAGAGTTAGAGTCATTTATACAAGGTGAAGTAAAGCTCTTTCTACTAGTATATTTCGGAGTATCTCTATTAGATTAGTATAGGGCTTTTTAACAATCTTGCTTAAGTAGTAGGGTAATGTTTGCACCTAGCTTAAGCTAATCTTAGGTGATTAATTTTGTAACCCTACCTTGGTGGCCAGATATTGTGGCCACATGCCAAGCTCTTAGTTGAGAGTTTTCTTACAAAGGTAGTGACCATGTGTCACTTTCCTAGTGGAGAAGTTTTGCTAAGGTGGCTTTCCACTTGGCACTCTACGAATGTAAATTTTTTCTAAAAGTTAGAGTGTCACATGTCATGCTTTCCTTCCCCAAGATGGATTTTTAGGGTTTAGTGCAAGGTAGCATTTTTAGGGTTTTTAGTCTACTTTGGAGACACCTTACTCTGTAAATAGAGGTGTTTCCTCCCATGTATTTTCACCCATGAATTAAGTAATGTTATGCTACCAAAATTATGCCATACTACTCATTTAGGTCACCAAAAGGCTAGAGCATCTCATGTGGTATCCTCTAGCCACCCTACTCTTCAGTTGGCCCAACCACTCTTGAGAATACAATAAACACCACCATAGCCTCTTCCCTTCATTGAATCATATAGCTTGGAGGAGGAGCCACCATCTCATCACCCCAAACACCATAAAATCGAGACACCCACCAACCTTTATCATACCTTCTCCACCACCATCTTCCTTAGAGATCTCCATCTTGGATTGAGTCATATAGCATGGAAGGAGCTCATCTATCATTTAGTATTAGAGATAGGTTATTAAGTTTGCTTTTATTTTTCCTAACCTTGTCTTGTTGTAGCTATCTTGAAATGGTCCAAATCAACCTCTCTTACACATAACAGTGTGGCAGTAACGTTTACAATTTTCAAAATTAAGCTGCATCTAGTTCAGAGGTTCAAAAAATTACGTTCTTATAGTGAAATAAAAGCCTTGTGAGTCTAGTTTCCAAGAAAAAAAAGAAGCAAACCATTTAGAGTTTTGTGGAGGAAGTTATGGGGAATATAATTAGCAAAGGTCAAAGCTTTTAGCATATATGATCAACATTTTTCATGGTTCTATTTTCTACTCCATCTTGAACCATTCAACTTTTATGCTTAGGCTTCCGTCTTTTTTGTTATTTGTGTGTTTTTATGTATTGTTGAGACTTGTTTCGTGTTACCATTTGGTCATACCATATTTGTTAGGTCACTCTTATTTTTAAATCCATCCATGTGGTCTTGAATTATGTGTAGTCATTTTGATGACATTTTCTCCTAGTTTGTGATTTGCAAAAATCACAAAAAATATATATTGAACTTGGTTTTCAAAACTGCACTATATAAATTCATTTGAGTGATTTTTCTTTGCATATTTGAGTTCATAATTGTCATTAGACCATGGGCAAGTTCTTAGAGTTAAGTTTCTCTTATGTTTGTTTGAGTTTTATGTTCTAATTATATTCTACTCAATTTTTTGTCCATTTTTTGTCTCTTGACCTTTTAAGCTTCCAAAAGAGTTTTTGAAATTAGGTTTGTGGTATGTAGTGGTGTTTATGTGTGCTGAAAACAAAAGAAAATATAAGAGACAAAAGGTACAAAAAGAAAAAACAAAAATAAGTACAGAAGTAAAAGGCAAAAGTGTGTACAAGGGACCAACACCACTAACTTTTTATGTAAACTCTTATGTTGATGTTGTGCACTATTTTAATGTGAATATACCATTGTCCAACCACTATATTCTTATGCATTAATGCAAAAGAGTGTCCATAGTGCACCATTAGCACATTGCTAGTGTAGACAAAAAGCACCTCTTTATACTCTAGTTATTTTTGTTTTTGTGATATATTCTAGTGTATTTCTTTATGTGTTCCTTTTTTATTCTTAACCTTTTGTTTCTAACCCTTATTTTCTTGTGTGTCTTCCTTGTTGCTCATTGTTTTGTCCAAGTTAAAACTTCTTTTGTGTAGCCTTGTTTCATTTAGGACATTTTTCTTGTTTTTTCCTTGGACTCTTCTCAAAGTTTGCTTTTTTTTTGTGTAGGGACTTCTCATTTTAGGTGGACCAATCCTTGAGGTAGCATCTTGGAGGGGGGGGGGGGAAGTGGAGGCTAATTGGATCTTAAAGCCTTGAGGAAGTAGTAAGAAGAGGAGTGAACACCTTGGAGAGGAAACAAACAACAATTGCAATTTTAGTTATAAAATTGTATTGTTTTGGACTTGTAGCTCTCAACCTAGTTAGGTGTCTTGGGTGAGTCTTTGGTGTTGAATCACATCTCTTAACTAAAACCTCTTTTATCATATTGCAAACGTTTTTTGTTGGTGAGGGCTTGAAGGTTCAAAGTGCCTTACAACCTTACCATTAGGCTGCATAGTTTAGCTTATTTGCTTTCTTTATTTCTTATAGTTTAATGTGTATGTCTACTTGTGTTTCAAACCTAATTCCATTTGAGAAGTTAGGTGCAAGAAGTCTTGAGGTAAATTTTTCTAGGAAAGGCTTGGATTTGAAGTAATCCTTAGTGATTCTCCTCCCTTTTTTGGAAGTGAACTTGAGATCCTTTTGCCTCTAGAAAATCTCTTAAGGAATTTACTTTTGAAATACAAGTTTGTTTGTGCATTGCATATTTTTAAAACTTTAAGGATGTATAATCCTACTTTCAAGACTCCTTTTTATCAAATTGGTAGTGATTCTAGTGAAGAGGTCCAACCAAGTTTATAATATTTGGCCAAAGAATTAAGATCACTAAAAATTTGGCAAAGGCAAGAAACCCTTTTAAAAGAAAAAGAAAGAGTTGAAAGAGATCAATACATTGCCACCTTAAAAGAGGAAGTTAAAGTTCTTAGTGAAAAATAAGCACAGGTCCTAGAAGATTTAAGAAAAAGTAAGAGTAGGAGTAGACGTTGAAAAACTCCCATATAAATCACACAATTTGAGGACAATAGTAGAATTTTCAATCAATGTTATCAACCTCCTCCACTTAGAGTACATAGAAGGGAGTGTGAAAATGAGCAACCACCAAGACAGGTTGGGGTAGACCCTCCTCATTTCCATGGGAAAGAAGATGCTACGGCATACCTAGATTGGGAGATGAAAGTAAAACAACTTTTTGAGTGTCATGAAATCATAGAAGATAGAAAAGTTGAACTAGCGACTCTGAGCTTTCAAGGGAATGCCATGTATTGGTGTACATCCCTAGTGAGTGAAAGAAGACTCTTTAATTCCCCTAAAGTCCAATATGGAATGACTTGAAAAGTTCCTTAAGAAGAAGACACATACATTCTTACTACCATAGAGAGCTTATGGACAAACTCCAAAGGCTTCAACAAATAAACAAGAGTGTTGAAAAGTATAGGCAAAAGATGAAACTCTATACTATGAGGGTGGGAATTAGAGAGGGAAAAGAGACAACTATCTCTAGGTTTCTTAGTGGTATTAATCTTGAGATTAGAGATAGAATGGAATTGTTGCTCTACCAAGAGTTAAATGATTTGGTGCAAATTTGCATTAAGGTAGATCAACAACTTTTGAGAAAAGGTTTGAAAAATCTCCACTCTAACTCGAATGTTAAGAAAGACTACAAAAGGGAGGGTAAACAAGTGGTAGAAGAAGAACCCCTTAAGAACCTAGGGATGGAAAAGGAAACACAAAGACCAAGGGAGGGAACATCATCACACACTCACACTAGATACATTAAGTGTTTCAATTGTCTTGATAGAGGTCATGTTACATCACAAGCCCCACCAAAGGAACCATGGTCTTAAGGGGTTTTGATGTGTATAGTAGCCAAGATGAAAAGAACTCTACTGAAAGTGAGGATGAATATAAGAACAAAAGCCAGGATGTCTACCTTTGCAATGAAGGTCTTCTTATGATAAGAAGAACTCTCCACAATCAACCTAGTCCCCAATAACTAACCCAAAGAGAGAACATCTTTCATACGAGATGAAAAGTTTTAGAAAACATTTGTTCTCTCATTGTGGATAGTGGCTTATGTTTCAATTATTGCTCCACCTACAACCTTACAAACTCCTATAGTTTAATGATGGTGAGGACAAGATAGTTAATCAACAAGTGGAGGTTAAGTTTTCCATATGGAATTATGAGGAGAGTGTGTTATGTGATATAGTACCTATGGAAGCTTGTCACATCTTGTTGGGAAGCTCTTGGCTTTTTGAAAAGAAAACAATACACAGTGGTTATACCAATGAGATAACCTTCACCCATAAGGGTAACAAGTTTGTGCTTCATCCTCTCACACCATCTCAAGTACATGAGGGCCAAGTGCAAATGAGAAAGAAGAGAGAAAAAGAAATAAATGACACTTGCACACATAAAAGTGAGATCAATTGTTTTAAGTGTCAAAGTAGTACACACAAGTCTAATGAGTGCCCCACCAAAAGAGTACTCATGTTAAGGGCCAAAGACTTGTGTGAAGATTCAAAGTAGGACTTATTTCCATCTTCTTCTAGTAGAATGGAAAGATAAGAAAAAGTATGACCTTGGGTTGAAAAGAAAAGTCATTCCAAAAGCACATGGATTCAACACAAGGTAAACAAGAGTTTAAAGAGAAATGCTCCCCAACTTCAACACCTTAATCATTCATTTGATAAAAGATGTATGATCCTTGAGAGCTACATGATTTGGATGATTATTCTAGTTACACTTACTTTGTCTCTTGTTTTTTGTAGAAGGGTATTTGACCTTAGGGGAAGAAAGCCAAACATCTAAGAAAGGAGGAAGGATGTTCACATGAAAACTTGAAGATTTGAGGGCAAATCCTTTTGAAGAGGGAGGGGATGATGGCATACACCCAAGCCATGCAAAATACTTTCAAGAAGAGTTAGAGTCATATATGCAAGGTGAAGCAAAGCTCTATCTAATAGGCCATTTTGGAGTATCTCTGGTAGATTAGGAATATTTAGACCTTATATTAAGGGTCATGTAGTCTAAGATTTCTTTAAAGCCTTGTATTAAGGATCAAGTAGTATATGGTTTTTGAACAATCTTGTTTAAGTTGTAGGGCAATGTTTGCAACTAACTTAAGCTAATCTTAGTTGATTAATTTTGTTACCCTAGCTTGCTGTAGAGACATGGTGGCCACATGATGAGTTCTTAGTCGAGAGTTTTTTTACAAAGGTAGTGGTCTTGTGTCACTTTCCTAGTGGAGAAATTTTGCTAGTAGCTTTCCACATGGCACTTTAGGGATACAGAGTTTTTCTAAAAGTTAAAGTGTCACATATCATGCACTCCTTCACCAAGATGGGATTTTTACAGTTTGGTGCAAGTAGGGGTGGAAATTCAAGGCGGGCCAGCCTGTAAGATCTGTTTATTTTCTTGTCTTATTTTAAAGGGTTGCCCCAAATCAGTTGGGCCTAGTGCTAGCCCATAGGGAGCCAAAGACCCTAAACTACCCTAACCCAAATCATTCATCTGATTTTCCAAAAAATAGATTCCCTATTCCCTCTTAGAGTAGTTGCAAACTTCTGCTAGGGTTTGGACCTCCACCACCTTCAAACTAGCTCTGTCTCGTTCTCTAAGTCACGTAAGTTGCTTCTTAGCTCCTATTGGTTCTTCCCTAGTCACATTTTCATAATTCCAGTTAGGGTTTCGAGGTAACCCCATTCTTGTTTTGTTCCACTGTTTGTTTTTTAGCTTCGTGGCCTGTTTTTAGAACTGTTGTGTTAGTGGTTTGGTGTCGAAGTCTCGTATTAGCATTTTCCAGGTAAAGGAAGCTAGGATTTTCATATTTTGGTTGTATGTTGGTTGTTTTATCTCTATGTTGGTTGTTTTACCTCTATTTTGTGATTTTCGCCCAAGCAAGCTCATCTTGCCTAGGCGAGAGTAGCAGAACCTTGCCCAAGAGTTTTGCTCGAGTACTCGCTCAAGCGAGCGAATTGAGTTTTGAGCAAAAGACCATCTCGCTCAAGCGAGATGGCCTCGCCTGAGTGAGCGTTCGCAAAACCTCTCAAGGCCTCTGTCGCGGTCTCACCTAAGCGAGAGCATGCAGCTTGAGCGAGAGCACTTCTCTCGCCTGAGCGAGGGCTCCTGGCTTGCGCGAGACTCGTTGCAGGCCACACTGTTTTCACCCCTGATTGTTCTAAATTGTAAGATTGGCTGGTTTGCTATATTTAAAGTATGAGGCATGTGAATATGTATGAAATTTCAGATGTTATGGATTGGAATTGATAAGTTTGACATGATATTGGCATGTATGGTATGGTTGGTTACAAAGGTGACATGGAATTGGTATGAACAATAAGGTTATATTGGTTGATGAAACATGATGTTGAATTGGTTAGGACGTAATCCCACGATAGTTTCATGGTGTTGCCTTATTGGCCAGGGCGTAATTCCATGAATCTCTAGGTGAGATTCATGGTGGTGCCTCATTTGGTCAGGACGTAATTCCATGATCCCTGTTAGTGAGAGTTCATGGTGATGCCTTATTTATATAATTTAGTAAGGATTCAAGGTAAGGATTACATCCTGACGCTCTAAAGAGTTAGTTAGTCTCACATAGAGCGTACTAACTCTAGTGATGAGAGTAGCAAGAGGCCTGGAACACTTTAAGGGTTAACCTTGTGTGTGGAGGATGAAACACTAGAACATTTAGCTCGGTAGAGCAATAAAAGCCACCACACGTGCAAGCATCTACTGAATCCGACTAATTGTATGTATCCGGATGAGTCGTGTCTCGAGTCTTAGTGTATTGTGTGCAAGTCATAACATAATTGGTTGACATATGCATTTTGGATTATGGAAGTGTATGTAATTGTATGATAAACTATTTTCTACTCTAACTTACCCTTTTGTTGTTGTATGTTCTGTTTGTGTGGTTCTCTTTTTGCGATGATCATCAAGTTATTGATATGAGCAAATGCGAGAAATCCTCGTGGTCAACACGGAAATGGTGATTCTGCTGCATAGCCTGCCTGGGCTGGATTTCATTTAATTAGGCTTTCTCTTAGGGCTATGGCACGTGTATTGACTTGTCTTTTAATCTTAATTTGATTATTGTTGAACTTTGTACCCTGTCTTGTATTGGCATCGTGGTGTGCCTCAGGATTCCATTTTAAGTACCTTGGATATCTTTAAGGAGTGATTTTATACTCCACATCTTGGCTCCTTATATTATTCGGTATAATATTCCATTGACTATGTTATTATTTAAATGGGGTGTTATACAGCCCGCCTGGCCTACAGTTGCGCAGGCTAAAGGCGAGGTGGGGCGAGTTGGCCCGTTGGCCCATTTAAAATATTTAACATTCTTTTTTTAAATCCTGACATCATTTATCACGTTATTATTGTAAGTTCCTTTTATTATTATTATTATTATATTATTTTTATTATTATTATTATTATTATTATTATGTACTGTACCACACCTAGCCAATTCAACCAAGTAATAATAATAAACGTCCACCATATCTACACGCAAAGTTATTCAGGTAACCGACCTAGGCTGACCTAATCCTAACCGGCCTAAACTGGTAACCTAAGACACTAAAACCAGCCTAGGACCACGTATTAGCAATAGCGGCACGAGCCGCCAAAGAGGTAATCGGCCTATCCCGACCACCCTGGTATACTTAATGAAATCAAAGCCCACAACATTCGAGACTAAGGGCCTGGGCCAACGCCTAGGCCCACCTATAGCCCAAACCAAGACCCAGCCCATGAAATAGGCAAACATAATTAATAATCTATAAATACACATGAACCCCACGAATTAAAGGTACGCATTCATTACTCCATTAATCACCTGATTTGAATTTTCGAGAGCTTTGACTGACTTAAGCTTCGGAGTCCCTTCTGCAGGTAACACCTCCCGGGTCTAAGCCGATATATGCCAAATGGGAAGAAGCCAACCGAGGAGATAGCGGATATGGGTAAGGTGATACTTGTGCCTAACTGATCTTATTTGTTCTCTGCAGGAACATGTACAATCATTGTATAAAAGATAATAATTTTGGTTTTCGAATATGGAGTATCTTTTTATGCATTTTTAGGTTAACGAATTTGTACCTGTCTTGTAAGGTGACATGTTGTTATTCTACTTTAGCTATAATCTCCGTTGCTATTGTTTCTTGTCTTTGATTAATTAGACTAAGTGGAATTATTTGGATACGAAAATGAATATACATTTTATGGAAAATTACAAAAAAAAAATATTATGCTCATCATAATTTTTTTTTTCTCATCACAAATGCAAGCTAGTTGGGAGCTTGCGGGCCAACCCACGGGGCAGGACGGCCAGAAAAATAAACCCATTTTTGAACTGCGGAGTAGGTCAGCCCGACCCACACTTTGCAAGTCAAAAAGCAGTGCGGGCCAAAATAGGTCAAGCTGGCCTGCTTTGCCATCCATAGGTACAAGGTAGAACTTTTAGGGTTTTTGGTCTACTTTAGAGACACCTTACTCTATAAATAGAGGTGTTTTCCCTCATGTATTTTCACCTATAAATTGAGTATTGTTCTGCTGTCAAAATTGTGTCATACTACTCGTTTAGTTCACCAATAGGCTAGAGCATCCCATGCGGTCTCCTCTAGCCACCCTTCTCTTGAGTTGGCACAACCTCTCTTGAGAATACAATAAACACCACCATAGCCTCTTCCCTTGCTTGAGTCATATATCTTGGAGGAGGAGTCACCATCTCACCACCCCAAACACTATAAAATCGAGACACCCATCACTATTTTCCATAGCTTCCGCACCACCATCTTCCTTGGAGGTCTCCATCTTGGCTTGAGTCATATAGCTTGGAATGAGATCCTCTATCATTTGGTATTAGAGCCAGGTTATTGTGTTTGCCTTTACGTTCTTATAGTTAAATAAAAGCTTTTAGGGGGGCACGAAAAAACATATATTTACTGAAAAAACAATTTACCTCATTGCGAAAGATGAGCAGTTAGGGGGGCACGAAACGCAAAGGCCCAGGTCTACATCTAAATGATCATCAACGTCTGGAGATAATTACTTTGGCGGAGCAATCCAAGTTATAGTCCATACAAAGTATTGCTCGACATTACAGACTTAATGAGAAAGCCATTCAAAACATGATATGAGAATTATCCCTTTCCAAATGCAGATTTAGGCAGGATGTAGACTTAAACGAGTGCGGACTTAAGCGAGTGTATATCATACATGTTGTTTATCACTCGTTTCCTTGAACTTTCATAATTAAGAAGGGAAAAATATCTTTGATGTAGTCATTAGTGTGCACCCACATCACTTCATCAAAACTCTTTCTGTTCCTAATACTTCAAGTTTCATAAACATCTCTACAACCTAAACTTAAACACTTATACACACAAAACACGACAAACCCACAACCCTCAGGTCATCCTAAGGATGAAATGCTCTGATAAAATAAATGTAACATCTTATTTTAATATCATAACACTACTAAAATAAAAAATTTCATTATAATATTCAGAAAATAGATACTAGAAGGGATATTGTATATTAATACATTCATCCAAAGATAAGACTAATAATATAACACATATACATCCCAAGCATTTATATCATGGTTCTAACCCAAAACTATACCTAACATGATCTAATGTCGTCCAATAACTCAGATAATTGTCTTCTCATCCACAATAAGTGCCTATGCACTTGCATCTTCATCTTCTCGGCCATTAGAGAATGTAACAAGCCTATTTGACATCATCTCGACCTATAACGCTAAGATTGTTGCTTCATATGTGACTGATAGCATCTTAGGCACATCACATTTCAGGATCATCTAGGATGCCTATGAATGCATACTTGATATCATCTCATCCTGTGGTGACCGAGATCATATCGACTTCATCACACTACAACAATAAGATTAAAAGTTAAGACATATTTTTAAGATAATTTTGCAGTTTAATTATGGTAATTATTTAGTCTAGAGCCAATCAGGTAAGGGCCCATAAACCTAACATAAATAGCATAGTTCACGAGGTAATTAATTACATACTCATTATTACACTTATTGCTTTTGCTGACGCACGCCCCTAACTTGAGTGTCAAAGTGTCTTTTGCAAGCACACCCCTTCTCGATTTAGGATGAGACCTGAATTTAAAGATATCTCGGCTAGGAGGTTGAAGAGTGAAGACAAGAGAAGATTTTTATGGAGTCTTCGTAGTGTGTTTTTGGTCCTCTAAGAACATTTGGTGCTCACTATGGGATTGAGGCTCACTATATGAAGAAAAAACTATATGGTGTGTACAAGTAAGATAACAAGTACAAATGAAGTTAGAAATCCCTCTAGCAAGATGGCCATGCTAATGGTAATCCAAAAGGACTTTGTTGATTTCAAGAAGCGATGTGTCGAGGAGATGGACGCACTAAGAGTTGAAAATGCTAGGCTGAAGAAAACGTTGGATGGGAAGGAGACAGTGTCTCCCTAGCCTACACTAGTGCAGAATTCCCATTTTACCTCGCCTTATATGCCTCGGTTGGCCAGGAACCGAAGCATATAATGACGCGGTGGCATTTTTGCAATTAGAGCCAAGTTTTAGGCCTCGGTTCTCCAAATACCCGAAGCCAAAGAGGGGTATAGGCCCCGGTTCCCCCAAAACCGGTGCCAA
>Ga0214542_1012165_pt1 | contig 11293 bp, 5 predicted proteins | sample CNSS1metaG_FD_160096 | JGI IMG/M metagenome (GOLD analysis project Ga0214542, IMG submission 160096) | Root nodule microbial communities from cowpea collected in UCLA plant growth center, Los Angeles, California, USA - CNSS1 | ecosystem: Host-associated > Plants > Roots > Nodule | place: USA...
TTTATAATTAATTTTCTTTTTATTTTTTTTTTTTTTTTTTTTTATTTTGAAGTGATACTGACTATTCAAGATTCTTACACTTTTAGATAAAGTATTTATTGTGTCACAGTATTTTGCATTTACTATATCTACTATATAAAAAAAAAAACTATTATTAGGTAAAATACAAAATTTATCCTATTTAATATTATGACACGTATCTAAAATACTGGCGTTTTGTTCATTCATTAATCCTATTTAGGATATTTACACGTGTTTGAAAATTTTAACTATTTTAATACTCACATTCTTGTAGTTCTCCATTTTGAAATTAAAATCCTTTTAAATTAAAATCCGTAATTGAATGGCATGAACACGGTGGATAAATGGATTTTGTCATTGATTTGGTTTGCAAAATTTTATTTTTGGAGCCAATTTCCAAAATAATTTTATAATACATTGTGCTTTTGATTTCTTTGTGTGCCAAATTGTGGGAAGAGGAAGATTTATTTATTTGTTCTTCATCGATCGATTGAGTAAGATTTTTTCCTTGAATTTTATTATAAGCTTCTTCTTCTACTTTTCTATTTCTTTCTATTATTTTGTTTTATCAACATTTAAGATTTTCATGTTCTTTGGTGTTTTCTAGGTTGAAGCATGAAAAATGGAGGTTACATTGTTTTTCTACTTATTTCTCGTCACCATAAGCTCGAGGTTCTTTTTCTTCTACTACCTTTTTTTCCTTGTTATGTTTTTTGTTTCCATTTCTGTATTCTCGCTCTTTCTCGCTCTTTCTTTGTAGCCATTGAGGATGGATTGACAATGCTTTTGCATTTCGGGCCTCTACACTCATACCTCTTATCATATCTAACTCCCCCATCGATACCCCATTCAAAAAATCCATCCTTTTTCAAATCCACTTTGTGATTCATCCTCATGCCACCATTAAAGAATCCTTTAAACCCTCTTTCATTCTTCTCCATTTTGAACCCTAAAGAAACACACCCTTCTCTGTAAGACCCACAAAATTTAGTTAATTAAATAATTAATTAATTAATAAATGCGGGTAATGGGAGCCTTTATGACGTTAAATGTTAATTAATTTGACGTGGAAAAGTACTAGTTTAATTGGTTAGAAGTACTTAGTTATGTTGAAAGGACTTGGGTTCAAGTCCTATGTATGCCCAATTGTGTGTTATTTAATTGATCATTATTTTAATAATATGCTTGATCATGGTGAGTGATAATATAATCCTAGAATTATAAATATTATCATGAAATATGAATTGGTTGAATGATTGTACATTGATTTGACATTAGCATGGTTATGAGTTTGAACCTTGGTAGAACTAAAATAAACTTTCTTTTTGCCAAAAATTCTTTTTGGCATGGAAGGGAAAGGTCATAGAAACCCTGGCCGTCAGAGAGCAGCTAGGAGGGCTGCGAAAAGGATCTTGAAACAACCATTGAATGAGCATTAAGCTAAGTTTAATGTCAATTTTTGTTTTTGGACACTAAGCTTGATTAAGGTAGAGTTAAGAGAACCATTGAAGAGGAAAGAGAGGGTTTTGAGACTACCAATAGTGAATGTTGTGAGGAAAGGTTTTTGAGCACGTAAACTGGAATTTGGGAGACATTGCATCAAGGCTTGAGAGTGGTAACAAAGGAGACCATAGTTGATCAAGGAGGAACTCTTATATAATCAGTTTAAGCAAGTAATCCAGGTTATGGGAGCTCGACGACGCTAATTTTACGTCTTTGATTAAAAGCATGATGTATATCTTGAATATATGTATGATTTCTCTCTGCCCTTGATTAAATTTCGTGTTTCTGGAATTTTCCATAAACCGCCTGGCGAGTGATGAACTGCCGCCAGGCGACTCATATGTTTTTATGTGATTTTCTGGGTTCCTGCGAGGATCCGCCTGGCGGCAAGCAACGTGCCACCAGGCGACACATCTCTGACCAACCCAGTTCTGCGTTTTGGCATGAACTGCCTGGCAGTGATGAACACCCGCTAGGTGACGCGAGTCAAAGTGACTCGATCTTGATGTTCTGTGTGTTTTGGGTGGATTCTGATTGAGAAGGAAGAGAGCTTTAACATGGAATTGATTATTGGACGCTGGAAACTTGGGAATGTTGTTATCCATTAGAGTTAATTTGATGAAATTGCCATGAACGCTCTTTTAGGGTTGGAATTTTGGGGTTTGAATGTCACTAGAATAATTAAAGGTTGAATTGCATTGGAAAATGTTAATGGATGTGTTTAGACTGCGAACTCTTATAATTATAAGCGAAATCGTGTGAGAATTGATAGAAATCTGCAAAGAAGTGAAAACTGAGAAATGCTGGGATTTCACGGGTGCTGAGAAGTTTTGGAAATTTTCCAGGATGTATGCACCGCCTAGTAGCACGGGGTCTGTCGGCAAGCGCCAACGCAAAGGAGATGACTCTGAGTGGCTGTGGGGATGCAGTCTTGGGTCTAAAAAGATTGTTTGAGGTCAGTTTTGCATTATGTGAAAGTAGAGTGGAAATAAGGTGGTTATGGCATTAGGAGGAGTGAGTAATTTATGGAATGAGATCAGGAGGAGTTCTAAATGCTGAGTTATGTAAAAGTTTGAATATAATGACAGCATAATAGAGGTCAATGTAAACTAGAATCTTGTTGAATGATGAGCCATAATTTGGATTAAGAGTTGGAATGTGAGGGGAAGTTGCTTGAGATAAAGAGGTGTTAACATTCTAAGATAAAGTATAATTGGTATGTTACTTATAATTGAATTGAGATGGATGTAACAATGGGATACGTGATAGGTTCCAAGTATATTTGTGACTCTAACCTAAATTAGAGAAAAAGGGTAGTAGGGAATATAGATCCTATGGTGTAATGAAATACTTGACTTAGAGAGTTGATAAATGCAAAGATAAGGTGTATCTATTGATTAAGTGAAAAATGATGAAACTGTGTTATATGAGTCACCTAACATGATGGAATTATCTAATTTAGAGAGTAAGTATGGTTGCCATGTTTTGAAATGCGTTAAATAAGGGTCTGTAACATCTTGACCGAATATTACGGATTTAAATAATAAAATAAAGAAATAATAAATAAACTTCATTTATTCAAATATCATTTCTCAAAACGCGGTAAATTTAAAATTTTATTACATTACAAAGTATTGCAAAACCTCTATTATAAACTTGATTATAAAAGCCATGTTCAATAATCCAAGATTACAAATCTGTAAATTTCATAAAATAAAACTCTATATCAAATTTCCCAGATAGCCCACGCTTCGACTCTTTGTGTCACCAGATCCACCTGCAACATCATCTGCTCTCGTGTACCGCGTACATGATCATCGCCAAACACAAGCAGATAGGGTGAACTAACAGTTAAATAAACACATATAAATATTTGTATATATATACATCATATAAACCATACAATTACACCAAAGGAATTTGTATCCTTTGGTTTCACAACACATGGCCACCACCATGTTACCCGTATTCTACGTCTTCTAATAAGTACCTCGAGATGTCTTGCTGCCACACCTACCAGCCACAACTGGTAGAGCACGTGCGGGAAACCATGCTACAGACCACACTCCATAACGCCATGTGGAGTATCCAATACGAATAACATTCGTAACGTCCCAAGACTACAAAACTCGTCAACTTAATACTGAGGAGGGCAATCTAACCGGACCCATCCGTACACGCCACAATACGCACATTCACACCGACAACACTCGCCAACCTGAGCCACAACTAAAGAGTTCCTCGTGTTCATCCGTCATCCCGAGCCACAACTCAAGAGATGTCATTCCGAGCCACGACTCAAGGATTACCACGTGCTTAACCCCATATTTTGAGTCACAACTCAAGGGATACGTTCCGAGCCACAACTTAAGAAACACCAGCAAGTCGACCTTCGAGATATCACTAGAGCCTTGTAGACGACGCACATCCAAAACATAAAATACCCAAGCCTAGCCTTCGCATTATCGCCTGGCGCTGCTCTTGAGCTGCCAGGCGAAACGAGCTTCCAGACCACCTGGCGGGGGATGTGTACCGCCAGGCGCCACGCGCCTAGAAACCCATTGCCTCTACAACTATCGTCGGGCGAGACATCCCTCACCACCAGGCGCCTCACGTCATACAGACCCCCTAGAACACTGGTTATCGCATGGCGGGTTGAATCCCGCCACCAAGCGCCACACTAGTACAACGAACTGTACTGGTTTTGCTGCACTTGCTCCAATTGGAAATCCTCAGTCACACATTTTCACACCTCTAGAGTATCAATTCTCTTAATGGTCCTCTTATTACTAATGTTCTTACACTCATAGGGTTTCCCAAATCTCATTATACAAATGATTTGATTTACGTACGAGCAACTGACTCACCAACATTTCACCTCATGCAACTCATACAACTTAACCAAAACTAACCATTTTTTGATAGAATTCTAATTAGTCCTTTCATGACTCCACCACAGTCATGTACCCATGCCTTGTTATTTTCCATGTCATACGTTCACCTATGCCTAATTGGTCATATTACTTTAAGCCAACTCTCCAACCAAATATCTATGCTATGACGAACCTATATCAACCACTGCAGTAATTTATACTTCAGCCACATTATCATTATAATCCAGATTTATAATCCATTCCTTATTTCTCATCTCCTTTCATTAATTGCTCACTCTTCCTAATGATATAGCCAACCAATTTCAATTCCGCTTTTTCGTACCACCAACTCACACTTCATTGAATTTCCCCTCACTATCATCTCAGCTACAATACTCATCTGATCTGCACTTATCGCCTGGTGGCTATGCAGGTGCCGCAAGGCGGTGCATAGAATTCTGGAGATTTTCCAGAAATTCTTGCACCTGTGAAACCCTAACTTTTCCCCGTTTTCCTTCCTTGCGAATATTCGTCAATTCTCTCGCGATCTCGCTAATAATTATAATAATTCACAACCTATACACAACCATTATCATTTTCCAAAGCAATTCAACACCAAGTATTCTCGTGACATTCAAATCCAAAGATTCCAACCCTAAAAGAGTGTTCATAGCAATTTCATCGATTTTAACCTCAAATCGCATGTAATTCAAAGTCTGTAGGTATCCAATGATCAATTAACATTTAAAACTACTATTTTCCCCGATCAAACTCAACCCAGAACCTCAAAATCATTAGAACCGAAACACATTGCTCATGTTGCCTGGCGGGTGTACATCACCTCCAGGCAGTTCAAACAAAAACCCGGAAACTAGGTGAATCAGCCACGCATTGCCTAGCGGTTGGGATCTTACCGCTAGGAGATTCCTCTTCAAGAACCCAGAATTGTGCAGGAAATGATGCGTCGCCTAGGGGCTGTTCATAATCCACCAGGCGGTTTCTGGAAATTCCAGAAACTTACGAAATCCAGGGAAAATAAAGGGCACAATATCAATATAGATGCATTACAACAATACGTGCAATAATTTAACATAACTAAACACGATGACAACACCCCTAACCTGGAATTCCTTGCTTAAACTTGAATTTTAGAGTTCCTTCTTTGTTCAACAATGGCTTCCCTTACTTTCCTTTCTTTTCAGCTCCTTACCTCACTCCCTAATGCAAGGTTTACTCTAAAACCACTCTGCTATACAAATACACCAATGGCAGCCCTAACAAACCCTTCTATCACCCTTAATTGGTCACTTTAATTGGTTCTTACTTAAGGTTAATGGCCGAAAACGAAAATTGGCATTAACATGACCTTAATTATCATTCAAGACTCATTTAGTGGTTGTGTTTCCAAGCCCCTTGGCTGCTAGGGTTTCTTTACCCTTTCACATTCATGCCAAAAGAAATTTTGGCAAAAAGAAAGATTAAAATCCTAACCATGCCAACGCCATGGCAAAAAGAAATCAAGTATTTAGTCAATAATAAATGCCATAAAGGCTCCCACTACCCGCATTTATTAATTAATTAATTATTTAATTAATTAAATTTAGTAGATCTTACAAGGTCTGCAGTGCTTAATAAAAACCAGTAACGCACAAGTATTACGTGTCCCCCGCTACCAAATCAAAAGAGTCCTATTACGTGTGGCACCTAGCGGTAAGGTATGTTCCGCCACGCGATACCTGTAAACAATGGGTGTAGAGGCGCTTGGCGCCTAGCGGTACGTGTCCCCCGCTAAGCGGTCTGGAAGCGTGTTGCGCCTGGCGACTCATAAGCAGCGCCAGGCGATATTGCAGAGGCAGAATTGTGTTTTTGCTTGTTTTGGATGTGCGTGGTCTACAAGGTTTTGGTGATATCTCGAAGGTTGGCTTGTTGGTGTAACATCCCGTCCGAATATTACGAATTTTAATAATAAAATAAAGAAAAAAATAAACGTCATTTATTGAAATTTCATTTTCCAAAAACGTGGGAAATTTAAACTTTATTATGTCCTTATAAACTACCTCAATGCATAAATATAAAACTCAATTAAAATATCAAGTTTGATAATAGAAAGATTACAATCTCATTCAAAAATCATAAAAAAAACATAAAACTCCGAAAACACTTTTCTCCCAGACTAGCCCCGCTCTGACTCTATGCCTCACCAAATCTACCTGCAACATCATCTGCTCTTGTGTATCGCGTACACGACGCCAAACACAAGCACATAGGGTGAGCTTATAATTACACAAATATATATATATATATATATATATATATATATATATATATATATATATATATATATATATATATATATATACACCAGATAAATCATACAAGTACACCAAAGATATTCCTATCCTTTGGTTCCACACCACATGGCCACCATCATGTTACCCATGTTCTACGTCTTCTGATGAATACCTCGAGATGTCTTCCTGCCACACCTACCAGTCACAACTAGTAGAGCACGTGCGGGAAACTATGCTACGGACCACACTCTGTAACGCTAGGTGGAGTTCCCAATACGAATAATATTCGTAACGTCCCAAGACTGTTGGCAAAAGCAATACAAGTCTATGCTGAAGCAAGATTTTGATGATGATAAAAGAAGCCATGAAAGCCATCTGGAAGTCAATATGAAGACCATGTGTTTTTGTGTTTAAAGCTATCTCGTAAAATGTAATTAGATTAATTAGAATCAGTATTATACAAGAAAATTCTGGTATTTCTCAAAAAATCAAGGTGATAATCGATTATCACTTAGAATAATCGATTATCTTAAGCTGAACCAACTTTTTCAAGAAAGCACTGGAATAATCGATTATCACCTCTGATAATCGATTATCTGCTCAAAAATTTGTTTTTCATAAACCACACTGGAATAATCGATTATCACTAGTGATAATCGATTATCCTGGTCAGTTGGACGCGACTGTTCAGCTTTTTGACCTAATTTCTGGAACCCCTATTTAAGGAACCTCAGAGTTACTTCTAACTTACCTTTTTGAGAAGCTAGAGTACTAGTGCTGTGACTGCAAGAGAGTTCTCTGAGTGTTCTCAATAGAAGCTTTGAAAAACCTAGTGTGGGTATAGCGATAACTTTTCTTGAGAGTTGTTCTAGGAGATTGAGTGCTGTTGTTGTTGCTAGGAAAGCTAAGGTCAAGGTTCTCTGTATGATTCAGAGAAAGGTGTTCATCTCTTGTGTGATTCAAGAGAGGTGTTTTCTTTCCTTACACTCTTAATATCTGATTGTAAATATGTTACTTGTTAGTGATTTAGTTAATCTCGTTTTTGAGAGATTAACAACTGGACGTAGGGTCTTTTGATCCGAACCAGTATAAATACTTGTGTTCAATCTTCTTCTCTATCTCTTTATTTCATCTATTATTGTGTTTGAAGAAATTAATTATTGATTTAATTGATAAATTTTGGAAAAATTTTAAAGTATTAATTTTATTACTTAAAACCAATTCACCCCCCTCTTGGTTTTTGTCCGCACGCTCAAACATTCCGCTGCGCGATACCAACAATTGGTATCAGAGCTTGCTTTGATAGTTATTCAAAATTTTCGAAAATGGTTGGACAAAATCAAACCTTTGCTGAGGGTGCGTCTATCAACAGACCTCCTCTATTTACTGGTGAAAATTATCCTTTCTGGAAAGTTAGGATGCAAATTTTTCTGGAATCTGTTGATAGAGGTATTTGGGATGCTGTTTTAAATGGTCCATTTGTTCCTGTTAATATTGTAAATGATGTGCAGGAACCGAAGCCATTTTCGCAATGGACAGCAGACGAAAATAGACGTGCTTAGTATGATGTAAAAGCTAGAAATATAATTTCATCTGCCTTAACCCTAGATGAGTTTTATAGGATCTCAGTATGCACCAGTGCACAAGAAATGTGGGAAATATTGCGTGTAACCCATGAAGGAACAGACGATGTGAAAAGAGCACGCAAGAACTCCTTGATCCAAGAATATGAAATGTTTCGGATGCAACAAGGAGAAACTATATACATCAATCATCTCACGGGTCTAGGTAAAACTTTTGACACTGATGAATTAAATATAAAAGTTCTTAAATCCTTGAACAGGACATGGCAGCCGAAGGTGACAGCCATCATGGAGTCACAAAACCTTGCGACAATGACGATGGCGGCTCTGTTTGGAAAGCTGAAAGAACATGAGCTTGAACTAGGCAGATTAAATGATGAAGAAGATGTTGGAAGAAAGAAGAACATAGCCTTTAAAATCGAAGTGATTAAAGGCAAAAGGCAAAAGGAAGAAGAAGATTCAGATGACGATGAAAATCTTAGTCTTATGATTAAGAAATTTACAAAATTCATGAAGGCCAAAGGTAAAAATCAATTCAAGAGCACTAAGAAGGATAATCAAGGATCATCCTCAAATTTTAAATGCTACGGATGTGGAGAATCTGGACACGTCAAAGCTGACTGCCCAAATTCAAAGAAAAGTGAAGAAAAGACGGGTAGAAAATTCTTCAAAAAGAAAGCATACATAGCTTGGGAAGACAATGCCTCAAGCTCATCAAATTCTAGTGATTCTGAAATTGAAGAAGCAAATCTATGTTTGATGACTAATCATGATGATTCTGACAGTGAGGTAAATTCTACTTACCATGAAAATGACTATGATGATTTGTACGATGCTTTTCAACAATTACTTATTAAATCTAGTAAATTGGATACTACTCATAAAAAGTTAAAATATGATTTTAAAGATTTACAAAGTAAATTCAAAAAATCTCTTGAAGAAGAAGAATTTTTGAAAAATAAAATTTCAAATTTAGAAAATAAAGAAACTGTTGAATGTGCTTCATGTAAAAGTTACATGTTTGATATATGTATTTTGGAAAAACATCTTGAAGATGCTTTAAAAAATAAAAACTGTGAAAAGTTTAAAATCAAGAAAAACCCAAATAAGACCAAGCATGCTCATAGTCATAGTTTTAAAAATAAAACTAAAAGAACTCATAGAGTTTGGGTAGAAAAAGGAACATATCATTCTATGAATACATATGTATGTACTGCTACATGTTTTTATTGCATGAAAAAGGGTCATACTTCAAACAAATGCAATATCAAACATTTTGGTGTTCCTAATAAGAAGTATCATTGGGTTCCTGTTCATAAGTAGATATTTTTTTTCTAACCCCAAGGACCCAAACAAGTTGTTGGGGACCTAAATGAATTGTTTCCTTATTTTGCAGATGACTTCTAAATCCAGAAGATCAATATGGTATCTTGACAGTGGTTGTTCAAGACACATGACTGGAGATAAAAAGAAGTTTATGAACTTTAAAAAGAAGGAACAAGGATTTGTCACTTATGGGGATAACAACAAAGGAAAAATACTTGGAACAGGTGATGTAGGTGGAGGAAATACTTTGGAGATTAAGGATGTACTATATGTGGAAGGACTAAAACACAATCTTCTCGATATAAGCCAATTATGTGATAAAGGACTCAAAGTAATATTTGAGAGTGATTACTGCACTATTCATCAAAAGGACTCCAAAGAAATAGCCTTAAAAGGTATGAGACACAATAATATTTACTTGATTAATCTTGATAATGCATCATCTAGTGATATAACCTGTTTGGTTGTTAAAGAAGAAAATCCTTGGTTATGGCATAAACGAGCTGCTCATATTAACAGCAACAATTAAACAAACTGATTTCTAAAGAATTAGTAATTGGATTGCCTAAAATAAAGTTTGAAAAAGATAAACTATGTGATGCATGTAAAAAAGGAAAACAAGTAAAATCTTCATTTCATTCAAAAAATGTGATTTCTACATCAAAACCTTCAGAACTTTTGCATATGGATTTGTTTGGTCCTTCAAGGATAAAAAGCTTTGGAGGAAATTATTATGCTCTTGTTATTGATGATGATTACTCACGATATACATGGACTTTCTTTCTCACACTAAAAAGTGAGGCATTTAAAGCTTTTAAAAATTTTGCAAAAGCAGTTCAAAATGAAAAAGATTTGAATATTAAAGTTTTAAGAAGTGATCATGGTGGAGAATTTCAAAATGAATTATTTGAAAACTTTTGTGAAGAAAATGGAATTATGCATAATTTTTCTGCACCTAGAACTCCTCAACAAAATGAAGTTGTAGAAAGGAAAAATAGATCTTTAGAAGAATTAGCTCGCACAATGTTAAACGAATATGATGTGCCTAAATATTTTTGGGCTGATGCTGTGAGCACAGCTTGTTATGTATTAAAGAGAATGCTAATTAGACCAATTTTAAAAGTTACCCCCTATGAATTGTTTAAAGGAAGAAAGCCTAATGTAACACATTTAAAAATATTTGGATGCAAATGCTTTGTTCTAAATAACGGAAAAGAAAATTTGGGTAAATTTGATTCTAAAGCTGATGAAGTTATTTTCTTAAGATATTCATTAACTAGTAAAGCCTATAGGATTTTTAATAGAAGAACCTTGAATATGGAAGAATCTGTGCATGTTGTTTTTGATGAAATTGTGGACCTTAAGGAGAACCCTCTTGAGTCAAATAAAACAAATGCAAGTGATGAAGAATATTTCAAAGAAGCCCTTGATGAGATGTATCTAAATGAAAATCCACTGACTGAACTTGAAGATCTTGCCAAAAGCTAGAAATGACCTAGAGGATTATCTCTAGAAAATGTCATTGGAGATATATCAAAGGGAGTAGTTACTAGAAATATGTCAAATTTTTGTATGACTGTTGCCTTTGTTTCACAGATAGAACCCAAAAGTGTAGACGAAGCTCTTCAAGATGATCAATGGTGCATAGCAATGCAAGAAGAGCTGAATCAATTTGAAAGGAATGAAGTTTGGGAAC
>Ga0214542_1012167_pt1 | contig 11291 bp, 11 predicted proteins | sample CNSS1metaG_FD_160096 | JGI IMG/M metagenome (GOLD analysis project Ga0214542, IMG submission 160096) | Root nodule microbial communities from cowpea collected in UCLA plant growth center, Los Angeles, California, USA - CNSS1 | ecosystem: Host-associated > Plants > Roots > Nodule | place: USA...
ATATATATATATATATATATATATATTTACATATGTATTTATTTTATATTCTCAAAAAGAACATAAATAGTAAACAAGAAAGAAAGTGAGAACGAGAAACGTATGTATAGATTAATTAGGACAAACATTATAAACATTATTCGATCGATGCGGACTCTATTAATTTGTAGTGTGACTAAGAGTTAAAAGAGTCATAAAAGAATTGGGTAACGGAGGCATCAAAACTGGATAACGGAGGCATCAAAAAATGAACTCTCCCTGATAAAATTTCCTCATCCTTCCCCAATTCCACACACGCCGTTAAACCTTAAGTCGAGTGGCCTCACTGATTCGAGCAAATCCCCTTCGTAGGGTCATCGCGTGTTCGCCGCAGCTGGACAGGTACACACGGTGGTTCTGTGACGAGAACTTGACCAGGTTCCTGCTGGTTTTCCACTGACGGCAGCGTTGCCATTTCCGGCGAGCTTCTCGCCTTCGCTCAACCTCTGCATCACCGGTTTTGTCGCCGGACCGAGCCATAACGGATCATCCCATCTGAACCCTAATTCGTGATAGATTTCAGAGGTGCAGCAGTGAAGGATTTGTCTCCTTTCAAGGTTCAAATTTACCTGACTTTGTTTGCAATTGATATGATGTATAATCAGATCAATGTGTTTGCTCTGTTCTTGCTTTTCTGTTGAGTCGCTGTTATCGTGCCTGTGCCTATTTGAGCAATCTGGTTTTCCCGAGTTCATTTTTCTTTTGGCCTTCATGTTTGTTGGTGTGTGTGGTTGTCTCGGTGTGCGTTGTGTTGTATCTGCTATTTTAATTATTTGTGCTTGCTGCATTACGGTGGCATTTGGCATTTAGGTTGCTACTTGTTGCTTGTTTTCTCGGTTGAAGAATGTGCTACAATGGGCCATTCTTGTTACTGAAAATGTGGGATTTAGTGGTTTAACTGCAATGCCCTCAATCTATTTGGCAAAATGTCAGCTCCATTCTGCAAAAAACTCGACCAATGGTTTAATCCAAACATGCCTTGAAAGATAGCACTAGTGATTTTAATTTTGAAAATTGTGGCATGGACCGCCTAGGATTATATTTATTTTTATTTATTTCTTCCTATTTAAGTGTTGCCAAATGTCGTGGTCTGAAGAAAAAAAAATATTAATGACAGATCAACTAGTTCTTCCTGATGGGATGTAGGTCATTCTCCTACAATAGTCTCTTTCCATCTCTTCTAAGGGTTGCAAAGTCACATTGGTTACCACTCTCTCAAAGGTTAGGATTATTTTCCCTTCTATTCCTATTTGGTGATTTATATTTTGTTGAAATACTAGTTTTAGATAATCTTTTTGTCGCAATAGCTGAATTAACTCATCTCTGTTGCTGCTTCAGGTCAAAAGTATTTTATTTTTATGATTCAGGTCCAAGCGTACTACAACATTGTTGCAAAAGTGGTTCTCTGATGAACTTTCAAGGTAATCTTTGCTTTAAAAATCTTTTAACCGGTGCTGGCTTGAACTGTTTGTAGTAGTGTGGTAATTCATAGAAGACAGCATTCCTGTTTTAATTTAATAACTGAAACCATTTGTTGATTTTTATGCACTAAATAAAATGTATCTATATATTTCCTTTAGGTCAGGAGGACTTTGGAATGTATCTTTATTATTTCCCATGTAAAATCTTGGATCAGTTGTCATTTAACGTTATCCATTGGTGAAGTATTTGGAACGGAATTCATGTCTTCTTTAAACGTAGCAAATGAAAAGGAAAACAACTTTCTTTTTCATTCATTTCTCTAGATCTTAGTTTCATTTATTGCTTTGATCTTATGGACATTGTTTTAAGTAAAACATAGAATTTAATCTTTTGTAGGCTTCCCACACTCATAGTATCGGTTATATAATATCAGTTCTTTTGAGCTAATGAATTGGAATTGTAGCATTGAGATCATATGCACGTGACTCACGTAGAGGCTATGATCTCTTTGGGCGTGGAAGACCAGGAGATGAAGAATTCAAGAAAGCCTGGGCAAAGGAGATGGGTGAAGATAACACGCTATGGACAGGAAGTGAGGATGAAAGTGATGAAGAAACGGGTTCTAAGAGTAATCTAGATAAGGAGATAAAGAAAGCAAGACTGGAAGCTAAAAAGCATTCTGACTTGATTGATGCCGATGACAGTGATGAGTTAAGAAGTGTCTGGTCTGGCAGTGATGAAGAGAAGACACTGTGGACTGGTGATGAAATGGATAGTGATGAGGATATTCCTACAGAAGCTTACCCAAATGAAAGTAGTGACAAGTACATAGATAAATTGTTTGAGTTTGATGAAGTTCCTAAATACAGAACCATCTCAGAGATGTTGAAAGCTGAACAAGAACCTGAGGAGTTGTCACCAGGAAAGCAAGCTAGGAAGATTGCTGTTGAGAATGCCTTGAAGAAATTAAAGAAAGGTCCAGATGGAAGGTACACTAATGCGTGGGAGGTTGTGAGTGATATAGATATTCTAATAGGAGCATTTGAAAATGTTGTTTCAGGACCAGAATATGAAGAGCTTAGACAAGGAGGACCTAAACAACTAAATATTCAGTTTTTCAAGGACATACAAGCACGTATGAGAGATCCAAATTACAAGTTCTCGCCTGAGTTAAAATTGAAACCAAAGAGTAAACTGGTTCCCACAAAGAAATGGCAAAAGGCAGAGTCAAGAAGAAGGAAAGCAAGAAAGAGATAAATATATAATTTTTTTCTCAGTAATGCAGAAGTTAGGCTTATGATTTTCTTTAATCTTTGTACAGTACATGCTACTTAATGCATTACAATAATTTATATATTGATTGGTATTTTTTTTTCAATTGTTAGCCAAGTAAACGCTGACTGCAGGTTTTGTGGCTGTCTTAAATGGTAGTTCCTTTTTAGATCATAAACTCATTAATATTTGTACTTTTTGTTTTTTTTGGACTGAGGAAATATTTTTGTTCTTCATAATATACGACATTAAAGAGGGTGTTATTTTATTTATTTATTTATTTGGATTAATAGTCTTTTTATCCTTTTATTTGTTATTTATTTTTTAAATTTAATTCTATTAAAAAAAAATTAATTTGATCTCAATTTCTTTTAAATACACAATGTAGTTATTTTTGTTATTAAATTGATGTTAACGATGTTTAATCAGTGAAATGTGACCTAGTAACGTGACAGGTTATTTCTAGAAAAGAATATTTCTAAACAACCATTCCATTTGCTCTAATTTAAATGGGATAAGATGAAAAGGTAACAAACATTAAATTTCAGAAATATCCGGTGAAAGTAAAGGGTGGGTTCTAGGTTGCAAAAGTCAATTTTACTCGCTTACTTGTTTGGGTATTTCCGTGTTGTCCAAGCTACCCAATGGTATGGTTAGCCATGGAGGGAGGAATGGGAGTTCAATGGAGAAGACTGTTTAAAATATATTATGAGTTAAACAGAGAAGAGGATGAGAAAAGTTGTAATTTGGATATTGAAGAGGTTGGGAAACAGAAAAAATCACAGCTGAGGAAATTATAGACTTGAAGCATATGAGAAATATATAAAAGTAAATATAAATAGATAATAAAAAATAAAACTAGAAAAGATAAATAATAAATGTCTATTTCCTTATTTTAGTAAAAGTAGAAGATACACCAATTCTTCATCGATACATTTTTACACGACTTATTTTTATTAGGAATTTAAAAAAAAAATTACACCAGTTTGAAAAATAACGTTTAAATTATCCTACGGGAAATAAACCTTTTATCTTTCATCTCCCCTTTCTCTTGTCTGTTTCTTCTATCTTCACTTCTCTCTCCACCTTTCCTTCTTCTGTTCCTCTGTAAATTCTGGTTTCACCTTATCTTATATATACACTAAAATCTTATCTTTCTCCTTACTCTCTTCCCCCATTTTCTTTCTCGTTTTTTTTTTCCTTTCTTTTCTTTTCCTTTTTCTTCTTTCTCCACTTTTCCTTCTTTTTCACTATAAATTCTGGTTTTCACCGCCCTTTTATTCCCCCTCGTGCATTTATATAGGTTATTTTTTGATTTATTTTGAAATCTATTATTGATTACTAAATAAGGTGTATGTCTCTTTTAGGTACGAAATAAACTATGTGGTTCTTATGTACTTCCTTTGTTTTTTTTATTTAATTTCCATCCTGTTAGTTTGTTATTTATTTATTTATTTTCATACTAAAAAATAACAATCTTAATATGTTTTCTTTTTGAATTAGTATTATTACTTTGATTATTTAATTAATAATTATATATATATATATATAATTGTAATGTGTATATATTTATAATTTATAATAACTAAACCTTCATTTAATTTATAAATGAATATGACAAAACTAATCAAATTGATGTGACAAAATAACCGTCACATAATACATTATTTAGTCGATAGAAAAATTTAACTAAATACCTCAATTAAAGTTATAAAATTTTTTAGGACTTAATCAACTAAACAAGTTAAATAGAAACTGAGTAAAAATTCTCAAATTTATCATAAATTTAAAACTTAATTAAGCCAGAAGGAATTATCATAATCCATTTTAAAATGTTCATAATACGTTATAACTTTATTATGTAATTTAAAAAATGTTACAAAAGTCTACTAAATTATGTTGGATAATATATGTGATATCATCTTTCTTTGCTTTTCTGTTTATTTGAATGAATAAACAATGTAAAAAACCTTACCTAAAATTCACTTTTCTTTCTTCGTAAATTAAACATACCAAACTCACCCCCTCTCTCCTTTCTTTACTTTTTTTTTTTCTTGTTTTCTACCCTTCATGCATACCAACCCAAGCATAAAATGGGTGGATAAATTAAATATTCAACATAATACTTATATATGAAAAATAAATACTCATTCTCTTTACTTTATTACACAAATAGTAGTTTTAATTTCCATAACTAATACTTATATTTTTCTACTTTAAGAAAAAATCTTTTACAAAGTTATGTCAACATATTGTGACAAATCTTATATTATAGAAGATTTTCTTTGCTATCCACTTTCATTTTCTAATTTTACTCTTAAAATTAAAGCTATTTTAAATTAAAACAATTATTTCATTAATTATATTCTTTAAATGATTATTATTTTTAAAAAATTTAACAATTTTTTTCTAAAAAAATAATTACAAAATAAATCAAATTACTTAAATAAAATTATAAAAATGATTTATATGTAATTTTATAGTCACAATAATAAAAATAATAATAATTTTATTATTTTTTATTATTATAAAAAAAAGTGAAATACCCTACACGTTTTCACTAATTATAATAACATTAATTATATTCACTCTCCATTTCTAATTTTTTTAGAATATATCAAATGTATATGGTCAAGAATTTTAAATTATATAATAAAAAAAAATTTGAGTCGAAATTATTAAATAAAGAATAAAATAATTATATGTTAACTAATAGCTTTATCTTCTAAATTTCAATACAGTGAAATTTGATTTCTACATTGTTGGTAAGGGGCCCAAGAAAGGCCCATATTTTAAAAGTGTATAAATACTTGGGGCACTGGAATGTTCGAGTTCAAAGTTCCAGAATAAAGAGGGGATCCATTCAACAGCGGCAAACACTCTTCTCTCAACTCACCAATGGCTATCATCTCCGATTTCAACGAAGAGGAGCAGAAACCCACCCGCTCCTCGCAATCCCAATCCTCATCTTCTTCTTCTTCATCCTTCACTGCCCCTTTCGACCGATCAAACCCCATCGCTTTCCTCCAGAAAGTATTTGAATTCGTCTCCGAACAGAGTGACTTTCTGGCCACGGAGACCGCCGAGAAGCAGGTGGTGTCGCTGCTGCGCTCCGCCGGGAAGAAGCGGAGTGACCAGCTCAAGGCCTCCGAAGAGAGGGAGAAGCTCAAGGCCTCCGAAGAGAGGGAGAAGGCGGAGAAGAAGAAGAGGGAGGAACTCAAAGCCTCGGAGGAGAGGAAAAAGGCCGAGAAGAGATTGAAGGAGGAGAAGGAACACAAAGCGGATGAAGACAGCGGCGCCTCCAATGGTAAACTAACGGAAACCGTTTCGTTCTTTTCCAATGTGTGATTATTATGTCTTGCCCTAACAGTTCTTTAATTGACGGTGTCGGTGAGAGTAAGGGCTTGCTTTGTTGCGAGTTATGACGGAATGTAATGTCCTTGTTTAAACAAGAATTTATCGTTTGCAGATCGTTTATTTGTCTTCTGTTTAATTTATGTGTACAGTGGCAACGCATGCAATGACCATTGCATATGATAGGTTGTGTGTCAATTTACGGTTTGCTATAATTTGGGGGTGACATTGGGGGTTGATACCTAAAGGCACACTATCTAGCGATAGTGCATGGGTCCGGCATGTTGGACAATTCCAGGGGAAGAAAATCAGAGGGAAGATTTCACCCGTGGGCCATGAGCCAAGAACATGACAATAACTTCCACCCAAAACTGAATAGGTTTGTTGATCTTTCTCATTTATATGGTGTTGAACTTCCACTTACGTGTCAATTTCAACACCCCTCACCAGTGTCTCTTAAGGGATTAGTTCAGCAACCACTGGATAGAAATTTTTTATTAGGAGAGTTCACTTGAGATCATGGTAGAGTATACTTTTGCACCTCCCAATATAAGAATTTTCACTTTTGATCGGCATTCTGTCCAAAAGTGCACTGATTGGCGTTTTAGACAAGGGTCCTGCTGACCAGATACCTTAGTTAAATCATCAGTGAATAGAAAGTTTTCATCGGGAAGAATATATTGTCATTCAATTTGCTAGGAAGAGAAAGGGCTAGCACAAAATTACTTGTTCCATGCATTCTATCCTACTGTTGCATTGACAGAGTACTTATGAATTTGGAACAAATGGTTTTATTGTGATTCAACTGTTTGTTTAATGTATACACGTGCTGACCTTCGTTGTTCATTAAACACACATACCTGTTTTTGCTGCCGATATTTTCTTGATTTTTTTTTTCTTTCAATACTTAATCAGTTCCAAACAAGGGTAATGGCATGGATCTAGAGCAATACTCTTGGACTCAGACTCTTCAAGAAGTTAATGTGAATGTTCCAGTGCCTAATGGAACCAAATCAAGGTTTGTCGTCTGTGAGATAAAGAAGAACCATCTAAAAGTTGGACTCAAAGGCCAACCTCCAATTATTGAGGTAAGTTTTTCCTTTTATAGCATTCATTACTGATGGTATGATTACTTAGTTGAAATTTATTATCTATGTGCGTGCTATTTTTAGTGATGGCTATGCTTATAAATGACTTTAAAAATTTCAGGGGGAGTTGTATCGGTCTGTCAAGCCTGATGATTGTTATTGGAGTATAGGTATTTTACTACTTACAGCGATAGATGAACCTTTGAAGTTACATTATGTGCATGCATGAGCTAATAATGTTGGGGGTGTGGTTTTGGATTTTTTTATTGGTATTGGAATCATGACCATTTCATATCTTACACTTTACATAAAACCCTATTTTTCAGAGGATCAATGTGCACTTTCTATTCTTTTGACGAAGCATGATCAAATGGAATGGTGGAAATGTCTAGTGAAAGGTGATCCTGAAATTGATACCCAAAAGGTTGAACCTGAGAACAGCAAACTTTCTGACCTAGATCCAGAGACTCGTCAGACTGTTGAAAAAATGATGGTAATCATTGATGATATTTACACTTATTGATCGTATTAGTTGCGGTTGTTTAGTCTCTGTTATCATCATCATCATCATCATCATCATCATCATTTCCTAATATCCCTTTGATGTTAAGAAACCACCTATTCATTATTGATACTGTTAAAATATAAACCATATAAATTTTCTGATGTTTTTGCGTGTGGTTATGTATCTTATAATTTGATGAATATATCTTAGTTTATTGAAGTTTGTGAAACCATAATTTGATCTTTCTAGTATAGCTGTAAGATATATGCATCTCCGCATTTTGCTTAAATCTGAAAGACGTATACTTGCTAATTGGATTACAATTCTCTTGTACTGTTTTGCAGTTTGACCAGAGGCAGAAGTCTATGGGTCTTCCAACCAGTGAAGAGCTCCAGAAGCAGGAACTCATGAAGAAATTTATGGCTGAGGTGATTCTTTACTCTCTTGTTGACTTCTCTCCTCTTGGATTAATTTTCACTTTATCAGTTGCTTTAATGATCTTCTGTTTATGTTTTGGCCATTTTTTGCAGCATCCGGAGATGGACTTCTCAAGGGCTAAGATATCATAAACGGTCCATCATTCTTGATATGTATTTTTGGGCCTGGCTTCATTGCTTACAAGCTGCTCCTGCTCTCTTATATTATAATAGTTATACCGTTGGTCGATGCTTAGTATCTCGTAACCTATTTTGGGCTGTGAACACAATGAACTTTGTTCATGATAGTTTGTTCTTTGGACGGAGAATTTGTTGCTAGATATTTTATTTAACTGCTTGGAGATGATCAAGTATGTGTTCAATTTAGGGTTTGGTGTTAGAGTTGTTATGTATGCTTACATAATTTGAATCGCTTATTCACATTGAAACGTGTCTTTCAGAATTGTCTTTCTAACGTTAGAACAAACAGGTTTATTGTATCAATTTTCATGATACAAGTTCTTCTATAATTTTTATTAATTGTTTCCAATTCGTTGAAATTTAGAAAGGAAAAGGGTTGTCTTCAATATATGAAAAGCGTAATAGCAGCTTATTATTATTTATTCTAGTCAATATTTTAATGGCAATGGTTTATTCCGACGTTTAAAATGTTAAGTAATTAAGATATTATTTTCACCAAGATTAAAGTGATAATATTAAATCTTGGATGGTAGACAAGAAAATTGGTAACTTAAACATTTAAAATATTGTGAATAACATTTCAAGCAGCTATTTTAGAATATAGAAAAAAATGAAAGAAAAAAGGTCAATTAAGATGAATGTAAGAAAAAATCATCAAAATTAAATTGTTAAAAAAATATTTATTTATTTTTCTTACAAAATAGTGTGTAGATTAGTATTCGGCTATTTCTCGTGTACCTCCATAAATTCTCCATCTGCTCAAATGGAATGACCAAAATACCCTGTAAGTTAAGAAATTATTAAAATTAAAAAAAATAAATATGAGAGTTACTTTTCTTGACTATTTTTTTAACCTAGTTGCCGCACACCTCTTGCACCTCCATCCATAGCACTTTTTCCACCTTCATAGCTCATTTTTGAAGGAAGGCGAGACGTACGGACTGAACCTATCATAACGAATCACTACTCACAACGCTGCAATGGAGGAGTGGGAGGTACGGGGATTAGTTAAATTCTAAGGAAGAAAGATAAGTTTTATATTTACTTTTCTATTTTTTAATAAATTTTTAACTTAAGTATGTTTGGATAGAGTATTTTAATGAAGTAATTCATTTTTTTTTTTTAAAGAATTTAGATTTCTTTGTAACAAAATATTTTGTTTGGATAGAGAAATTAAAAAGTATTTCAAATGCAAGCATTTTTTTAAAGGATTTTAATTAGCTAAATTAGTAGAAATTCAAATACCCTCAAAATAGGTGGAATTTGAAATTCTTCTTACTCAACCTCACATTCTAGACGATCCGGACGAGCACGACGACTCGGACATACTCGACGATCCGGACGGGCTCGATGACCCAAACAAGCCCGACGACCCGGAGGGGCCTGACGACTGGGACGAGCCTGACGACCCGGACAGGCCTAACGACCCGGACAGGCCCGACGACTCGGATAAGCTTGACAACCCGGACTTGCCCGACGACCTAGACGAGCCCGAAGACCCAAACATGCCTGATGACCCAGACAGGTTTGACGACCCAAATGGGCCCGACGATCCAAACAGGCTCGATGACCCGGACGGGCCTGACCTAGACGGGCCAGACACCCAGATGAGCCCAACGACCTAGACGGACTCGACGACCCAAACGAACCTGACGACCCAAACTAGCCCTTCCAAATCATTGAGCCCAACAACCCAGACGAGCCCGACAACCCAAACGGGCCCGATGACCCAGACAGGTTTGACGACCCAAACGGGCACGACGATCCAAACGGGCCCGACGACTCGTACGGGCCAGACTATCCGGACGGTCTCGACGACCCGGATGGACTTGACGAAGGGGTCCGTACGAGTTGTCGGGCATGTTCGAGTCTTGGGCCCGTCTAGGTCATCGGGCCTATCCAGGTCGTCAGACGTGTCCAAGTCATTGGGCCCATCCGAGTTGTCGGGCTCGTCTGGGTCCTCGGGCCCATCCTAGTCGTTGGACCCGTCCAGGTCTTCGGGCCCATCTGGGTGTATGGGCCCGTCCGGGTCGTCGAACCCGTCTGGGTATTCGACCCCGTCCGGATTGTCGGGCTCGTCCATCTCATCGGGCCCGTACATGTCTTCGGACTCGTCCAGGTCATCGGACCCATCTTGATCGTCGAGCCCGTTCGGGTCGTCGGACCCGTCTGGAGCATTACGCCAATGACCTAGACGGGTTGGACCGGGCCATATTGACAAACTTGACGGCACAATCGTGTAGTATGGGCCGTCAGGCCTCTAGATCATCGGGCCACCGAGCCTGTCTAGGCTTCCTAGTCGATCCAGCTCGGGTGGGTCGTCAGGTCTAACCAATCCGGTTTCGTAGTTGGGTTTGCCCGACCCATCTGGGTTGTCGAGCATGTTTCCAAATTTATCATGAACTCAAAACATAATTAAGCGTAAAATAAATATTGTTAAAATTAAATTTTATCTCACAATAAATTCAATTTTTTTTTCCAAACAATAAATTGAAATTTCAGGTATTTTAATTTCCTTATCCAAACAAGTTATTTAAAAAATGAATGGAATTTAATTACAAGCAATTCAAATACAAAGCATTTCAATTTCTAAGCATTGTTGAAATGCTCCATCCAATCACAAGGTAAGGGTATTTTGGTCATTTAAATTGAGATATGGAGGTGCAAGAAAATATTACGGAGGTGTAGGAAGAACTAGCGTTATATTTTTGGTCCAGGTGTAAAGTGGCCTTATCCTAGGCCAGCCCTGCTGATGAATTTACTGATTATCACACACACACAAAATAGTCACACTATTTGAGCATTAAGTTGATACGTTATAAATGTCATATTTTTTTTATATCTTTTTATATGTATACATTTCTTAAATATTCAAAGATTCATTCAAGTTGATAAAGTTTAAAATAGATAAAAAAGAGGTTGATTGTTTTAAGTTGAGCGATATTTATATTGAAAAGTTAATTTCTTTTTCATTTACTCGAAAACTTTATCGTT
>Ga0214542_1012172_pt1 | contig 11285 bp, 6 predicted proteins | sample CNSS1metaG_FD_160096 | JGI IMG/M metagenome (GOLD analysis project Ga0214542, IMG submission 160096) | Root nodule microbial communities from cowpea collected in UCLA plant growth center, Los Angeles, California, USA - CNSS1 | ecosystem: Host-associated > Plants > Roots > Nodule | place: USA...
TACACACAAGCGCTATCGCGCCTGTGTACGCATTTTTAAAATATTGATGATAGCATGTTAGTAGGTGATAATAATATAATGTTATTAAGTTAATATAAAAATAAATTTATATTTATTAAAAATAAAGTGAAATGAATAAAAAAATTAATTATTGATGAATAAAAAAAGATAAACAATTTTATAGAAAATAAGTAAAAATAACCGTTAATTTTAAAAAAAATTAATAAGTAATTATATTGTAAAGGGTACAATTGGTATTATGAAATGTGGACACAAAAGAGGGAATTCTCTTTATATATTGTTATAGATGAGTTATTTGCACTTTGTTTAAAATTTATAAATGTTATGCATTGTATTTTTATTTCAATTTATGGTTACAATATATTATTAATATTAAATTTTTTCTTTTGTAAATACCCGCGAGTATCCGTAGATATCCATGAATATTAAAAAAAATATATGGGTACTCGCATAACGAATATCCGGGTCCGTACAAACATGGGTACGGGTACTACAGGTATCCTACCTCTACTTACCCGTTGACATTCCTAATTATACTCGTTTTTAATGCACTAATGATATCTAGTTCCATAATGACATGTATTATTAAATACTAAAGTGAAAATATATTTTCGTTTCTGTATTAAAATACTTTTAATTCCTAAAATTTGAATAAAATTATACTTTAGTCCCGCCAAATTTAAATGTGTTTGTATTTCCTTGAATGTAAAATTTACATTTTAAGTTTCTCAAATTTTAAAAATAACATTTTTATTCTCCAAGTTTTTTTTTACCTTTTTAATTTTATTCTTTCCCTCGTTGTTAGAATAGTGGTATAGGATGAATTATTATTATTATTATTATTATTATTATTATTATTATTATTATTATTATTATTATTATTATTATTATTATAGTCACACTTGTATGTAGTTCATTTTAATCTTTTATTTTTCTTCTTTCTTGTTACATTATCGTGAGTTCTGATTTTATTTTGAAATTAACGTACAATGGCTTTGTATAGAATATGTAAATATAATTCACATAATAAATATTGTTTCAATTTTTTTATTTTTGTATAATATAAAATTTGGACTCTCCATACTTAAATTCTCAATTTTTTTTACGTTACAAAGATTTAAAGGAAATATTAAAATCATAAATAAATATTAAAACACTATTCAATAATATTTTATCTCCAAAATTGTTAGGAAATATACTATTAATGATTAAACCTATTCATACAATATAAAAAAGAGGTTAACATAAATGGTATGGATGAACATTTTATCTTCCAATCTTTACTTTAACAAGCAGAATCAAACTAAAGTTCCACATTTAGTTTCAAAAACTAAAGAAATCAATTTTAAATTTGAAAAACTAGATAAATCATTTTTAAATATGAAACTAAAATAAAATTTGAGCTAATATATTGTTAACATTATACTAAAGTTATTAAATAATTAAAAAGTTATGCTAATATACTTCTAACATTTCACTAAAAAAATAGAATATAATTAAAATGAACTAATTTTAGTGTAGATCAATTTCGTTAAAAATTAACTTTATTAAACATTATATTTGTTAAATAAAAAAGCATACTAAAATTAAATAAAACTACTCAATATGTAAAAATATTGTGTTTATTAAATTAATATACGTTTATCATTTTACTAAACATATCTTTAGGAAATTAAAATTTTTAAATGTTTTATTTGTTAAATAAAAAATATAGTGAAAATAAATAAAATTATTAAATATTTAAGAAAATTTCTGTTTATCAAATTAATGTAGTTTTAACATTTTACTGAACATAGAATATACTTAAAATGAATGAATTTTAATATTGATCAATTCGTTAAAAAATTAAATTTATAAATTTCATATTTGTTAAATAAAAAATAGAATCGTATTAAATGAAATTAATAAATATTTACAAAAATCTCGGGTATATTAAATTAACATATTTTTATAATTTTACTAAAGATAGAATAAATTTAAAATAAATTAATTTTAACATCGATCAAATTTGTTAAATGATAAATTTATCAAATATATTATATATTCAGTTAACAATTCCGTAGCATATTATGTGAATTAAATATAATATATAGTTTGTTACCTTTCAAAAATGATAATTTTTTTATATAATGATGAAATGAAGACTAAATATTCACAATATCATCATAGAAACACAATGTTTTTCTCTGAAGTGCCTTCTCCACAATTGTTTATAGTGATTGTTTGGTCCTTTTCAACTATTATTATATCTCTTGTTAGTGCTGTGAGGTTACCAAACAATGAAAGTGTTCCAGCAGTGATTGCGTTTGGGGATTCCATCTTAGATACAGGTAACAATGACTACATTAATACCTTATTCAAATCTAATTTTCGACCATATGGTAAAGATTTTGGTGGAGGAAATCAACCAACTGGGAGGTTCAGCAATGGTTTAATCCCTTCAGACTTCCTTGGTACAAACAAAAATCCTTATTCTTCAATTCTTTTACCATCGTATGCATAATAGAATCAACATGTTTTAATAAATTTGGTCTTTTTCAGCTGCAATATTAGACATCAAGAAGCTTTTGCCTCCGTATCTTGATCCAAATTTGAAACGTCACGATCTTCTCACAGGTGTAAGCTTTGCATCTGCTGCTAGTGGATATGATCCTCAAACTAATAAAATAGCAGTAAATAACTATTCCCACTTCAAACCTCACAATGTTATATTTTCATTCTCCTCTGCATATCTTTTAACCCTCACTATAACTTTCTTTCTGTCATATGTTACCTTAGTCAGTGCTATCATTATCAGATCAACTAGAAAATTTCGTGGAATACAAAACCAAGTTACACGACATGGTTGGAGAAAACAAAACATCAACAATTATATTGAAAAGCGTATACCTCTTGTCCTCAGGAAACAATGATATTGCCAATACTTTCTTTACATTACCATTGAGGCGACTACAGTATAATATTTCAACTTACACAGATTTCATGGTTTCACAAGCTACCAAGTTCTTACAAGTATGTGTGAACCACCTACCCAAATCAACAATTTAATCTAAACTTATTTCGTTAATATATATTTGCATCAAATGAATGAAATGCAGAATCTTTATGGACTTGGAGCTAGAAAGATTGGAGTACTTGGTTTGCCAAATTTAGGGTGTGTGCCCTCTCAAAGAACGCTCAGAGGAGGACTTCGCAGGAAATGTTCAGAACCTGAAAACCAGGCTTCGATGCTCTTTAACAAGAAGCTGTCATGCCAAATAGATATCCTTGGGAAGAAATATCCTGATGCTAAATTTGTCTACCTTGATATTTATAGTGTATTATCGGATTTGGTTCAAAATACCACTAAATATGGTAATCAAACACATCTACCATACTATATACGAGTCGTACATTTTGGTTTCTAACTTCTTATTACTCATTGTGATGGTGTTTGGTGGTTTAGGTTTTGAAGTTGCAGATAAAGGATGTTGTGGCTCGGGAAATCTTGAAGTAAGCATTCTGTGTAACCCTCTTAGCCTGGGGATATGTTCAAACAGGTCAAACTACGTATTTTGGGACAGTTTCCATCCTACGGAAAAGGCATATCAAATTATTACTTCTCAGGTGTTTGATAAAAACGTCGATAAATTCTTCTGAGTTCCACTCCTGTACTCCTACCGATTAATATCAATATAATAAAACATTTTACTTTTTTTATTATTTTATGACACACTATCTTTTTATTTTAAATTTAATCTACCAATACTTTTTTTTTGTGAAAATTGAAAACATAAAAGGTGTGAGAAACAAAATCCAATGTTAAAACTCACCAACTGACAAAAAACAATTACACTGAAAATGCATTAAAATCTTTTACTTTAGGAAACGTATGTTTTTACCACGATTAAGCATGTTTACCGATTAAAGATCTCTCAAAAATTTAACAAAATAAAATAAAAAATAGAATATAGCACACAATAAAAGTAAAATAGGAGTATTGGCTGTGGATAAAAATATTTTATTGTAATTCTCGTATTCTTTGAATTGTAAGACAATGGAAATACCATTTTAATACCCGAGAATAATTGTGTAGGAGGTAACGTAACAAAATAATGGCAACATGGGATTAGTAAAATTAGAAATAATTTGTCGAGATGAATTAATTAAATGCTGACTCAAATAAATGCTAATTTAAAATAAATGCTTATTCAAATAATTTCTGTTTATCAAAATTATCATTGTTATTAACTAATGTTGTTGAATGACTAAATTAAAATTCAAATAATTGAATAAAAAATTTCCTATAAATAAATTAATTAATAAATACACAAAAAAGTTAAAACAGTAATAAAATATCAATAATTAATAATTAATGATGAAAAACCTTTTACATCGTAATTAAGAAAGGAAATTTAGAATAAATATTTTTCTAAGAAAGGAAATTTATAATTAAGTAATAACCTTTTACATCTTTTTATGGAGCGCTATTTATAAGTAATAACTTTTAATTAGAAATTTAAAATTGTGAAATTAAATAATTTAATTAATTACAATATATTAATATAAAATTTACTTTTTATAAATTTAATGTAATTAGATATTAACTTTTACCTTTTGAATAAAAAAATTGCCAATTTATTTCTCGCCATTAGTCTAATAATAAAATTTAAAATAAAAATATCGTGGTGGTGGTGGATGTGGTGGTGGTGGTTGTGGTGGTGGTAATTTGGTTATGGTGGTGATGTTGGTTATGATGGTGGTGGTAATGGTGGTGGTGATAGTGGTTATGGTGTTGGTGGTGATTGTGGTGGTGGTGGTGATGGTGATGATGATGATGGTGGTGGAGGTGGGAAAAAAAAACTTATCTGTAACAAACAAATTGAAAAAATAAATAATTTAGTTATTTTATAATTTATATATAATATTAATTTAAATTTTTTATCATGTTAGTTTAATCTAATTAAATAATTTTATAAAAAAATATGTATATGGTTTAATAACTAAAAATATTCGGTGGCTAAATATCATATCAAATATATTTTATAAAATAAAATTTATTTTGGTCGCTAAATCGGTGGCTAAAACATTACATATTAAAGAATGTTTAGCGACCAAAAATATTCGGTGACTAAATATTATATTAAAAATATTTAATAAAAAAAAATTATTTTGGTCGCTAAATCGATGTCTAAAACATTACATATTAAATAATGTTTAGTGACCAAAATCATTCGGTGGCTAAATATCATATTAAATATATTTTATAAAATAAAATTTATTTCGGTCGCTAAATCGGTGGCTAAAACATTTTATATCAAAATAATAATTAGCGACCAAAAATATTCGGTGGTTAATTACCATATTAAATATATTTTACATAGTAAGATTTATTTTGGTTGCTAAACCGATGGCTAAAACATAATATTTAGAGACTAAAAATAGTCGGTCGCTGTTTTGGTCGCTATATGAATAAAAGTTATTGTACATTCATTCAGACACTAAATCGGTGGCTATTTGCGACTACTATGAATCAGTGATTATTTCAGTCACAATTTGCGACTAAATTATTTCGGTGACTAATATCAGTGGCTAAATTGTAATTTTCTAGTAGTGACCTCATTATCTAAATGGAAATGGATATTAGATATAGGAGAGCATGGATTATAGAAGGATATCCTTAAATTTAAATATGGATCTTGGAGAGGCTTAAATGGTAACATTAGAAAATGGTATACATCTAGGTGGTGGAAGAACTTAAGCAAGACATATGGGGAAGATTAAGAAGGGAGATGGTTTGACCAGAATATTGAACGGAAAGTTAGATATGGATCTACATTCAAATTCTGGGAAGATGTATGGATAGGAGATGCTTCTTTATATATGAGGTTCCTTAGATTATATGAGAATTCAATTAGCAAGGATGGACAATGCTTAAGAGGGTGGCAACAAAGAAAAATCTTAGGAGGAGAGGAACATCATTAACAAAAATAACTTGTGCTTTATGTGGATTGCTAAGAGGAAACAATATCCCACTTATTCCTCACATGTAATATTGCAAACATGATATGGAATATATGCAACAAATGGGTATGTAAAAGTACAACTCAACATAACCAACTAAATGCACATTTCCAAGAGTTCTCTATGGTGGTTTTTAATAGCAAAGGAAATAAATTATGGAAGGGTTTATAGATATCAATCATCTGGAATATATGGTCCCATAAGAATAAATTGTATTTAGATAAGGAAAAGTTGATAGAGAGGAAATAATTACACTAGCACAATTAAATGTTTGTTCCTTCTTCACAAACTCCAAACTTCAATAAGAAAACCAACCACCCCATTTGTTATTTCCTTCAAAAATAGTTTTTTTTTTCTCCAATTTGTGTGTGTATGACCTCCTCAGCCTCTGTCACAGAGAACGAAATAAAACCATTTTTTGTTTTCTTTGTGTGCCTCGGCAACATCTGCAGAAGCCTCGTTGAAGAAGGAGTCTTCAGTGACTTAGTCAACAAGAAAAACCTTAATTCGATGTTTAGAATTGATTCTACTAGCACCATCAATTACCACAAGGTGAGTTTGTGTCGTGTTTATATCAAATACCTCATGCATTTCATCCAAAAGATGATTTTTTAGAAGAAAATTTTTTATGAGTTTATCTTTAGTTTAAAAGGAGTGAATTTTTTTGCACGGTATCTTGGAATATGAGTAAAATTTAACTCAATCACATCAAATTTGTTGGTGAAATGGGTGTTGCTTTACACTTATGTATGTTATTTAGCCTAGTTTCTGGTCAATATGTGTGACTTTGTCACTACAACAATGTTTAATGTATTGATAACATGTTAGATGACTTAACAAACAAACGCGTTTCTCACCTAACATTCATTTAATATTGAAGCAAAAATATGTCAAATGGTGTATACAATTCAAATGTTATCATGAAACTATTCAGAACGTCAACTAAACTTAAGAATATTTTGTTAAAATGACAAAATCCATGTATTTCTAAATCTGAGAGACTAAATTAGATCAAAATTTCAATGAGAGACTAATTTCAATTTTTACTGAAAGATCAATAACCAAAAACATCTTTAACACTTAATTTAATAAATAAAACTTTTCAAATATTTAGTAATTTAAAGTATAATGTTACAAATATATTAGGTCATATTTTATTTTAGTTTCATATTTAAAAACATATAATGTTAAAAATATTTAATAATTTTAGTACAATGTTAAAATATTCATCATTGTATGAATAGGTTTAATCATTAACAATATATTTCCTAACAATTTTGGGATAAATTATTGAATAATTTATTTATGATTTTAATATTTCCTTTAAATCTTTGTAAAATCAACTACATAAATGTGTGATATAATAATAATAATAATAATAATAATAATAATAATTCCTCCTACCACTATTCTAACAACGAGGGAAAGAATAAAATCAAATTGTTTCAAATAATATTACTTTTCTTTCTGAAATTATACACCCATTTAGTAACATATATCTTACTTGTAAATTAAAAGACTTAAGATACAGTTTTTAACTTTAGGGGCTAATATTCTTTTGAAATACTTGGAGATCTAAAAAGTTATTTTTAAAATTTGAGAAACTTAAAATGTAAATTTTACATTCAATATGAAATACAAAGAATATTAGGGATGACAAATAAATTCGATCATGTGGTTATTGTCCAAACTCATCTCCCTTTTGATAGAGAATTTCCGCATTGACGATGTATGGGTATGGGTATGAGAAATCGTAGACTTTTTCAATTTGGTATAGGGATGAATATGAGATTATTAGAATATTCACAGTTAATTAAGTAATCTTATATATATATATATATATATATATATATTACAACACACTATTTTTTATTTCTTTTAATTGTTTGGTTTGTCATGAAATTCATTCGCATCAGCAATATATTTCTCATTTTATCATAACCTTCATGCAATTATGTTCAAATGATGTATGTCAATTAAATATTTTTGTCTCACATTTGTATATTTCTATTCTTTTTTATTATTTTTATTTATTGTATATTTTTCTTTTACATGAGAATGTTTAACAATCTCAATTTAAGTGTTTAATAGCATAATAAATCTTTGATTTACTAGGTAATATAAAAAATTTATCTTCTTTACTCTATTATTATTAATTTTTATTTCATTTGAATAACTCTTTTGTTTCGCTAAAACATTTTTTGTTATTTCTCAACCATTGACTTTGTTGATATTTGAAACTTTTCATAGATCTCTAAGGTATTTTTCATCTTATCATAACCTTAAATATACATTTCTTTTTCTTTGTGCGATTTCATTCAATAATCTCTCAAATTGTTTCTAAGATATACATTTGATAATCTTTTAACATTTTTATTTATTGTTTATTTTTATCATGTAGAATACTATTTTGATATATTTTATATAATTATTTTTTATTTTCTAACTCATTATCAATCATAGTATAATTTTATCACTATAATTGTATAAATAAATTTTATTTACTATGATATAAAAATTTAATGTAATTGCCATGAATTAATTTTTTATCACTATCCAACATATATTAAAGTTCAAAAGATAGAATATCTACGTTAAATTATTATTATTATTATTATTATTATTATTATTATTAGTTTAATATTTGTTCTTCTTTACATGATTTTGATCAAGTGATGTATTATAACTTTTATAATTGTGTAAGAAAGATATTCACTAGAATTTAAAAAAAAAATTGAAGTAAACATATACATTTAAAAAATATTTTAATTTGAATATTTGTTTTCTTTTTATATTTTCTTAAAAATATTTTTAAATTTTTTCAACTAGGTTCCATTAATGTTTGCAAATTAATTAAATATTTTGGTTCTCATGAAATTTTATTTTGTATTCTAATTTGAAATGTATGCAATTATAATTTCTTTCTAAATATTTCGAAGAAACAATCATCCTATTAATATGAATATTTGATAATATTATGTTTCCTTTACCATAATTTTTTATTATTTTATAAAAATTAATTAATTAATATTGAAACAATAAGAAAACGGATACGAGTATGGGTATGAGAATATATTCGTTATGTGGTGGAGATGAGGACGAAACAAAAGTTTGATACCCGTTAAGTTTAGATACGAGGATGTAGATGAATTTTTTTTTATGAAGATGGGTATAGGATAACAAAACCTGTTCCCAATAAACTAAAATATATTTTCACTTTATTATGTAGTGCATTAAAAATGTTGTAAATGATAAGAGACAAAAGTATTTCCTTTTTTTATTTTAGAACTAAAAGAAGATAATTTAAATTTTTATAAATATCTGAATTTAAGAAATTAAGGATACATCTATCTTCTCTCTAAATTTATGATTCCAATCTTCCTATTCAAAAACTCCTAGTGAATATCTCTACACCTCTACCCCATCAAATTAAGGAAAATAGTACTTTTTATCCCTTTTAAGATTATTTTAGCTTTTTAATTTGGAGTGTTTAGATTCTAATTTGGAGTTTTATTATTATTGTTAGGTTAGAGAGATAGAGTTCTAAAAAACAACTTTAACCAAGAGAAACTAATCTTAGTGCACATTTGATTTCTATTGTTTGATTTGACTGTTGGTATTGTTGGGTATCAGAGTATTAGCACAAGTACTCACAAGTAAAATACAAGATAAAAATAAACGAACACACACAAACAATAGGCAATGAATATAATTTATTCAAAGAAAAGCAAATTACATACCACTCTCTCAATCTCCAAGGAGAAAACAAATGAGGACTTCTCTCTAGGAAATAGGAAAAACTAATAAGGAGAACCTTCAAGGAGAAACAAATATTCTCTCTTGTTTTTCTCTCACTCACTAAAGCAAATAGAAAGAAAAGAAAGACTTTGGGATGATTCCTAAAGAAACATTAGGCTCCCTTTTATAACATAAAAAGTAAATCCCAAACTAAGTTCCCACCAATGTGGGACTTCTATTCTCACAATCTCCCACTTGAAGATTTTGATTAAACTAATCAAATCTTCACACCATCACGTTGCTTATTTTCATATAGGCCATAGTAGGATCGAATCCATGTAAACTTGTCAATGCTAACCGGCTTAGTCATAACATCAGCTAGGTTTTCATTTGTGTGAATCTTTTGCATATCCACACTCCCCTCTTTTACTACTTCTCAAACAAAATGATAACACAGACCTATGTGTTTTGTCCTGGAATGAAAGGCAGGATTCCTTGCAATGTGCAAGGCACTCTGACTGTCACAATATACAACGATCTTTTGTTTCTTGTGCCCGAGTTCCTCCATCAACCTTTGAATCCAAATAGCTTCCTTGCAAGCTTCAGTAGCTGCCATGTACTCAGCTTCTGTAGTGGACAGAGCTACAACATCCTGTAACTTGGATAACCAACTTATTGCACCTCCTGCAAGTGTAAACACATAGCCAGTAGTAGATCTCCTTTTATCAATATCACCTGCAAAATCTGAATCGATATAGCCCATGACAACGAATCCTAATCCTCTAAAACATAATGCAACATCTGAGATTCCTTTGATGTATCTAAGAATCCTCTTAACAGAACTCCAATGCTCTCCACCTGGATTTGCCATGAACCTACTAACCACTCCCACTGCTTGTGCAATGTCTGGTCTTGTACAAATCATGGCATACATAAGACTACCCACTGCCGATGCATACGGTACTCGAGACATATCCATCCTCTCCGCTTCACTGCTAGGACTCATACTTGAGGATAACTTAAAATTAATAGGAAGTGGGGTAGAACTTGGCTTGCAATCTTGCATGTTGAAGCGCCGCAAGATTTTTAGTAAGTAATTCTTCTGAGAAAGCCAAATCTTCCTATCTTTTTTGTCTCGGTGAATCTGCATCCCTAAAATCTTGTTTGCTGATCCCAAGTCCTTCATATCAAACTCCCTAGCCAACTGTGCCATCAATTCTTGGATTTGAGCTTTGTTGGGGCCTACCACCAACATGTCATCCACATACAACAACAAGATGATAAAATCATTCTCACCAAACCTATTGTAATAAGTACAATGGTCTGAACTCAATCTGTTGTATCCGAGGCTAATGATGAAGGAATCAAATCTCTTATACCAACACCTAGGCGCCTGTTTTAACCCATATAGAGATTTGTTCAACCTGCAAACCAAGTTTTCTTTTTCTTTAAAACCTTCTGGTTGGAGCATATATATTTCTTCTTCAAGTTCTCCATGAAGAAAAGCAGTCTTCACATCCAAT